>JAEEGI010012427.1_pt1 | contig 18222 bp, 11 predicted proteins | sample 8958751 | NCBI WGS metagenome assembly JAEEGI01 (sample SAMN16246545, study PRJNA631951) | gut metagenome | biome: gut microbiome; feature: rumen; material: KS-attached | host: Bos | place: Iran: Karaj | collected 2018-10 | reverse complement strand
CCACCCTGGCCGACGCCATCATGGACAGGCTCGTCAACAACTCCATCCATATCGAACTCAAAGGCGAGTCCATGCGCCGGAAAAAGAAAAAATAATACTACCTTTGCGACACCATCTAACAGGCCGTCCTTACACGGTACCCTATTGCGCGCTACGGCGGTATCCTATTGCCCGCCACGGCCGGTACCCTTTCAGCGCTACCCGCAGGTATTGCCGTACCGTTATTGTGGCTCTCCCCTTTCAGGACGTGTAGATTTGGAAGGAAAATGCGAGTGCGGTTGGAAGGGATTCGACTGTACTGCTGGTTGGAGGATAAGGGCAACTGTGCTTAGGGATACAATTCAAAAAGATTCTCGCCGTTTCAAGCGTTTCAATTGGAGGTTCAAAACTGATGTCTCAACGACAATAGCCTTAGTTGAATGGCTACAAAATACTAAAGAATAGAGTTGAGACAAGAGAGCCGCCATATCTGATATGACGGCTCTCTGATTCAAACTAATACTCAACAGATGTTGAGATCAAGCTGTTGACGCAAACTGCTTTCGGGGCCCCACCGATTCTCCCAATCAACTCGTCAACGTATGAGTCCGACCAGAACGGATGAACCACTAATAGTGAATCACCATCAGCATTCGCAGCAAGCAGGGTGTTTTCGACTTCCTTGACTATATACCCTCGGCTTTCAAGGACTGAAGCAACTGTAATATTTAGGTGATTCTTCCAATATTCAACCGTGAAATCAACGATAGCGTTTTCATCTCCGGCGAGTCGGGCCAGATCCAGTCCAAGGCGCCAATCAAGAAGAGAATGTACCGACTGGTTGGAATAGTCTCTGATACAATCATAGCACGAGGATGCGCATTCAGAAGCATGTTCTTCTGAAACAAGATGTCCATAAAGATCACCTCCAGGTAGTAGCGGATCCAATATCGCTTCCTTCGGCACTTCAGGGTATCTTCGACCACTTAGGTAGTTACAGTACCCTGCTCCGTTCTCTAATTTCTCGACAAAGAAAACCTCAGCCTGACGAGTTTTGGGTGTAATATAGAAACCGACACTGAGTTCAGAGGAGTCAATGTCAAGGTACGATGCGATGCCCTTTCGAACAAGATATCCCCATGAAATGAATGCAGAGCGGATAAAGTGACTGTTCCTGTTCAATGAATGAAGTGGTGACAGATTAAGTTCCTCAGGTGTATTCTTTATTGTTAACGTTAAAACACCTGTGGATTTTGATGCAACAAAGGCATATTTCTTTGAATCATAGAGTTGGAAATTGCGTTCACTTTCCGGATATGCTTCCTTCGATAGATAGATTCCTCGATAATCACGTTCATGCCTAGTTCCCATCTCATAGAAATCTCCATTATTGTCATTGACAAGATGAACCTGGCCCATTGATGGAATAACATTGTTTCGGATTCCAAGATTCTTAACAGGCTCACAAGGAGAAAGCGAATCTTCGCAGTCCAACTTGATATCGCTATTAGGAGAGTACCAGTCATAACTTCCGTTAAAATCTTCTGCTGGCTTATTATAATCCACGCAGAATCCGAGCGGAGAGCAAATCGCTACTTCGTCCATCGGTTCGCCACAGACTGGACAAAGATTTTCTCCTTCCGAAGTGCTAATGGAGGAATAGCCACATTTTGCACATCGGTGTAGAGGCTTTGGGTACGGATTCAAGGAGTTCTGTCTAGGGATTACTTCTCCTCTTGAATAAGTGTAGTCAACAACGCCCACAGCTCGATAGACCCTCTTATCCTTCACAATTTCATGTCCCGGCGCAAAAGAGCTCAACGCCATCTCAATATCTCGAGAAACAGAATCTTCAGAAGGAAGCTTGTCTGGTCTCTTCAGATATAGTTCTCTAGTGAGTGTCGGGAACCCGAACATGGGCAAGTACCCGGCATTCGCAAGACGCTCACTTAAAAACTCCTGGTTATAATTGTTACTACATGCAATTTCCGAAATACGATTCAGGAGATGGTTATGAATGAATACTCTGATTTCATTGATACTGTCATCGGCAATATCAGTTCCTCTAGTCACAGTCTGAATAATGTGCCGGATGGTCGAATCGTTTTCGTCAATCCAATCTTGAACATCGTCCTTTCTTTTCTCCCAGTCAATAGCTTTGCCGAAATTACCATGAACATTCTCACCTCTTGACGGATAGATATCTCTGAGAGCCATATATAAGACTTCTTTGTAGATTATCCTCTCGGCAATTTCTTTTGTCCGTACTTCCAAATAGGGATCTTTCGGTGTATCGGAAACCATACGCTCATACTCAAAGAAGTGGGTCAGGTCATGGCTGGTTCCTTTCGCCACGGTGAGCGCAATTGAAAGAGGATTTCCACGACGGCCTGCTCGGCCTACTCGTTGCTGATAGTTGAAACGTTGAGGAGGAATGTTTCCCATCATTACTGCAGACAATGAGCCGATGTCTACGCCGGCCTCCATCGTTGTGGTAACGCTAAGAAGGTCGATACCACTGACTTTGGGGTTCTCGTCCTGGAGGAAGATATCCTGAAAATAACGCTGCCGTTTCTGGGAATCCTCTCTGGATGTCTGACCTGTCATTTCCTCACAATGAAGCCGATAGACTTTATCCATCGAATTCAGCACAGTAAGATAGTAGTCATCCGGATTTTCAATCTCCTCTTTAGTTAAGTAAGAAGGTTCTCCTAATTGTGCAGCGCAATTAACACAGAAACCATTGGAATGCTGCATGTGTATTGTTTTGCACTTAGGACATTCCCAATATGGAGTCCCTTCAACAGCTTTCACAAATGAGAGGCCATTACCTGTCAGCAAAGGTTTATCCTGATCGATGATACCATTTTGGCGTAGGAATAGACGAAGTCCTTCGTGTTTTTCTTGAACATCAGCATTTGATGTAACGCCATAGACCTTTTTGGTTAATTGCCAAACTTGTTTCGGGAAACTATCTGAGACGTGGTATCTACGCGGTAAATCCTTGATTTTCTTCTTCTCGCCCATGATCCTTATGACGGAGCATACGTACTCATAGAACTGTTTATCCTGAATACTTGTCGTTGGAGCAAGATATCCAAGACGCAATTCTTCAAAGGAGCGATTCTTATTACTAAAGATGCTGGCCATCTGCTCTATTTTGTTCCAACGCACAATTCGATTACTGAATTCGGCAGCATTGTCGCTAAGATCCAGCTTCCTGCTCAGGGAATTAAAGTCGAAGAGATTGTACCAATACCCGCCGTTGAGGTCATAGAATGTCGATGGCTTTGGACCAGCAGGGTTGATTCCAAGTCTCAATAAGGATGTAAAAACTTGGTCTTCAATGTTGTCAAGCCTTTGTGCGTTAGAAGATGCAAAGAAAGCACTTATATTTGCTGCATCCTCACTATGTGGAGGAATTCCCGCTAATTTGAAAAGGATGAGTTGCGCGTATTTTCCATACGTATTATCACTTGTCAACTCTCTAATCCGAAGTCTTTCTTCATCGGTGGCTTGTTCCGGAGATTTGTCAAACATCATCTTCAGGAATTCCGTGGTATCCTCATTTCCTTTCAGGGCTCTTAAAATTGCCCAGCGTAGGACATCGCGGTAATGATCAAGTTCAATACCGGCAGAAAGCTTTGCGGCAGATTGACGACTGTCAGAGAAGAGGACAACTTTCGTGTTGTCTTCGTGCTCGTTTTTCATTGAGCGGATTAAGGCATCAGCCAGAATCTGATTCACCTTCTGTAGACCAGTGCCGTGGCGACGTATTGGTGTCAAACTGTCCTTATCTTCGACCCTGTATTTGATCTCACATTGTGGGCATTTATGAGGAAAGCAAGTTTCATCTTCCGACTTCTGCTCATATAAGGAGTACTCTCCACCCAATTCGGGGTGATATTCACCATTTGAGGGGTTATAACTTACTTGTATCCATCCATCTGATCCAGGAGCTTCGCCTTTCCATAACACACAATAACCAACAAAAGATTCAGTCATAGGGCGCTCTGCAGAGAGGTATGTGCGATGGCCACGAACTATCTTATACCCGCCAAAATACAACTCTCCGCAGTTCTCGCACACCAACACTTCGAGAACATTTTTTCCGCACGTACATAGCGCACGAGGACGTTTATAGAACCGACCGGCAGCGCGGCCTTCAAAGCTATATTCATGTCGTTGGTCTCGGCAATTAGGATCAGTACAGGTCCAAAGTCCACTGACATTCCTGAAAAAGAAGTGAGCTCTGATAGGAGCAATGTAATTCTTGTCCTGTTTGACTTGGCAAATTATTCTGATAAGTGCACCGACAACGGGAAGGCCCTTTGCCTCATCCAACTCAAGTGAAGTGGCAATTTTAAGGACATCTTTGGCGATGATGCCTTTATTCGAGCTTAAAGCGTATTTAAGCCAATTCAGCAAACTGAATTTATCTGCGATTGCGGCATAGGATGAACATCCTGTTGAAGCAAAAAGACGTGACTCATCACCATCAGTTCCATACTTGGCCAGAATATCTATGGGCAATTCGACTTCTGGTCTAGACACATTGGGTGTCGGAGGATTTGACAAGAGAACAAATCTGGATGAGAATGCATCCTTGGAGAATCCGAAGAATTCTCGCAAGTAGTCCATGGATTGTGAACTTTCTTCCAAAGAAGCACTGGATGCCAAGAATTGCACTTGAGGTGATTCCGGAGTTAGGCCAAGTCGATCTAGGAGGACACGAATGAGGTATGCAACTTCAGTACCTGATGTTCCTCTGTATGTGTGCAATTCATCAATCACAAGATGGAAAACATGAGAAGGGTCTTCTTGCAGCCATCGTTTGGTTGATTCGAACATCCCAGCCTCATTCTCCCTCATCAGCATGATATTGAGCATGCTGTAGTTTGTAATGAGGATATCCGGAGCATTATCTTGCATCGAGAAACGGTCCCACATCTCGCCGGAATCCGGCTCCATACACGGAACGTGATACAGCAAATCCGGATTGTTGTTTTTGGATGCAGCCTCTTTTGCTGCCTTCCAGCCACGCTCCAGAATCTGCCGTTCTTCACGGAGTTTTGTCTTTACCTTATCCTTTTCTCCACTAACTGGTGTCCGCCCTGTATAACGGCCGAAATAGAAGCGGTGCCCTGGCCGATTTGCATCCAGCCAATCAAGTGCCCCACTTCCGTTTTCTCTACGGCTATTGAGGGCTTTTCTCAGACGAATCATCTGATCTTCTGCCAGGGCGTTCAGCGGATATAGAATCATAGACCGGATGGCTCGAGGCCTCTTCTCCTGCCATAATGCTGACTCCTGTATCAAATCCGAGATTATAGGGAGCAGAAAGCATTCCGTCTTACCAGATCCAGTACCGGTTGTAACCACTATGTTCTTTCTATTGAGAAAGGCTTCTTTCAAAGCGGCATATTGGTGGTCATAGAGTTTTCGCTCAACTGTTGCGTTGTTGACAAATAACCCAGCATTTATGAAATCATTGACCTCCAAATCCACGCCTTCCGCAGTACAGAACTCTTTTAACGATGCTTTTTCGTGGTACTTAGGAACGAGTTCTATGATAGGCGGTTGGCTTATTGTACCAGTGCTGCGGAGCAATTCGTTTCTTTCTTGATTGTATTCGTCACGAAAGAAAGGGAGACCACTGTTGATGTACTTCAAATAGGATTCCCTAATATCATTGTATATTTTGACCGGGTTATTCATATCGGATAGATTTACAAAGAATTCGATTCAGTTCTTTAACTACAGATGGAGATATGTTCTCAAATAAGAAACTGCCCTTTTCTTCATTGGGGAACATTTGTACGGCTAAGCCATCAAGCATCAGCGCCCTATATAGAACAAATGGAAAAGCAAAACTTTGAACACGTAATTGTTTCATTTTTTTATTATAGACACCATTGGGTTGGCCAGTCAATGCACGTTCATAACAAATTGCTATTCTGTATGCGTCGGGATTCTTCTCCCTCGGAGGGATTTCCTTCAAGACGCTTTTATCTGGAATAGAGAAGAACTGCGCCCTGCCTTCGGAACGATATTCTGCAACGCCAACTTGATGTTTGAAGTCATGATATGACAACTCGGTAATATCCTGTAGAGACGCATCCCAGGTTTCAATCACGTTATCAATTCTGGGGAAAGACTTCAGAACCGAAAGGGTGTTCATCTTCAGCATGGCCACTTGTTCCGGAACTTGCTCCTTGCCCAGAAGTGACCATCCCACCGGCATATTCTCACCAGTTTTAGGTGCAGTCAAACTGTTGATTGCATATATATGGCTTCCGAAGTCTATCGTCACCGGCTGAGTGAGGGCATAATAATCACGACCAACATGGTCAATAACGCCGGTGTATAATAGAGGATAGAGCAAAAGAGCGACAGGGTGTTCTCCAAGATTCAAATTCAGCGACATATTTAGGAAATTACATGCCTCTTTAATTTGGCTGTAACTCCTCTTCTCGAAGTTGCTCATCCAGTTGTAGAGCAATTCTTGAGCCTTATATGACGCATTGTTATTCATCTATATACTCTTCGAAGTAATTGGGTACATCTTTAATCTGACCGGCGTTAATTGACAGGAGTTCAGTATCTATAAAGCCGATGCAGGCATCATCGGTGAAAGAAACAGGTCCATGGGGAGACTTTTTGATCTCTTTTGTAACACAGCCAAAGGACCGGAGAATCCCGGCAGTCATAGGAATCAACTCTTCATCTGAGGCTGTCAGAAGTATCCTCAAATTATCTGGGAACTGGATGTCCGAACCAGGGAATGTGGTCAGATAACCTTCCTGCAAGTCCGCCAATGGCTGTAGATAATTTGAAAGACAAGAAAGATTGATATTCCTCAGAATGAAGTAATGTATTACCTCTGAATGCTTTCCGCAATGGGCTACCATCTGTTCTAATCCTGAGGCCCATAGGTCGTTAAATGATTTCCACGCAACAGAGGCATAAGAGATGTGATAGAATGATTTTCCGGCTGCGGCAACCATAGACATGGCTATTTCCATATTGGGAAGAAGCAATACCCTGTTAGCAGCGTGTTGATTGGCCAGTTCTGTAATACTGGGGACTGCAACGTTATACAGATTCAGACATTTCTCAAGATTGTTTTCGTAACCTTTATAATACGGCAGTCTCTTTTCCGAAATCGAGAGTTCGGTAATAGTGATCGTTGATTGATCTTTCTGTGAAAACGTCGGTTCTCCAGAAATACCCAACACATCCTTAACGACTTGAAAGTCCTGGATGATACTGTCTTTTCTTTCAGAGATTGTTTCAAGGTTCTGTTGCATCTCAGATAAAGCCAACTGTTTCCCCTCCAATGTAGATTGAACTGTGTCAAGTTCGGCTTGGGTCTGCGCAATTTGACTTTTGAGAGACTCTATCTTCTCATCGCATTGCTCTTTAATCTTCTGCGTGGATTCGTGAAGAGCAACGACTTCCTGATTGTGCTTTATTGTTTCCTCGTTGAGAGCCTTTTTATGAGACTCTCTAAGTTGCTCAAGTTCCTGTTTGTTCTCAGCGATAACGGTATCGATATAATCATCTTTGAATTGCTCAATGGCAGCCTCGACAGTCGGTTTCAGCCATGGCGAAGCTGAGATTATTTTCAGATTGTCTCTGGAAATTACAAATGTCTCGGTTAACGCCTGAAGCCGGGCAAAGCGGCTTTCAGCAATGCTCGAGGGCAGGTTCTTCATAGCCATCAACGCATCTTTCGCTGCTCGCAGAGAAACTTTCCCAGATCCTTTTTGAATGTCTTCCCAATCGGATTTGATGGTGCGTAGATACCAATCTACCAACTGTTCATCGCTTGTGAGGTCAATCTGCCCGTCAATACGGGGCAGTTTGCTGCCAATATAGTATGATTTCGAATTCCAATCTATTATAGGCAAAGAATCGTCATATCTACAGAATGGGATCAATCTGGAATCACTTCCGCTTTTAATGAAACAGAGTTTGTTCCCAGATTGCACAAAAACATCAACGTCTTTCCCTATTAGATCTTTGGAAGAGAGGATGTCAAAATTATGTCCACCATCTTCCGAGAAGACATCATCCAGCTTTTCTATTACGCTGCCGGCAAGGTCAACAGTCTCGCTTTTGTCCCAGATGAATTTGTTCTTGCCTTTTTCGTTTACATTCAGCTTGACAAACATGCTGACCAAAGCCCTATGGAAGCCATAGTAATCCCGTTGGATTAAATGCGCGAAAACCTCCCCATTAGGCTGAAAAATCTCTTCGGCTTCTTTTGAGGAGAGTTTTATGAAACTGCCACCGTCCATATAACCAAGGACTGTTACATAGCCGTGGCCGGAACTGTCATTAATACTGAGTGTTCCGATGACTGGGTTGATGTTGTAATCAAAGCTCGCCATAATCGCGTATGTTATTGAGTGTTCTTAATGCTGAGTTAGGATGATGTGAAGAACTTCCTAAGAAGGTTTCCGCCCAAGCTCTTGTTGTTGCAGGTCTATCTTCACCGTTTATGTGTTTCGTCTGGCATATCGGAGAAAGGTCCATACCAGATACTCCCTCTTCTATTTGTGCCATTCCCCATAACGGCTTTTTCGCTCCAATAACCCATTTCTGAAATGATTTATCCCATTGAGGAGAATGTCCGAGAGGTGCTATTAGCTCAAATCTAATAGGTTTTCTTCCTGGCACATTGATGACGTGTTCACCAATCCCCAATCCGTTCAAATTGATTCGGGCCTCAGTCGAATCGATCAACTCCTTGTCGATGCGAACTCGTTCATTCTGCTCACGGACAAGAAAAGGTGCTGCGCCGACCAGGTAAGCTTCTCGTCTAACTTTTAAACCGCCTTCCAGATAGCATGTCTTTCTTTCTGTTATGCAAAGAGGAGGCGTATTATCTGGAGTTAGTTTATAGATCCGGAGTTTTGGACAGGTCAAAAGTACCGTACATAAACGAAACGCATATGATATGTTTGTTTCATCAGGAAAGACCAATGCTATTCCAGATTCTCCTTCCTCCAGATAATGGCACTCCTGCCAAATCTGGTATAGGTCATCCCACTTGAATAGGAAAATTCCTTTACGTCTAACCGGAATGTGGTTTTTAGGATTCACCAAAACTTCATAACGCAGAGAGGTAAGGGCAAAAGATGAAAGCAGTTTGCCGTTTACTTCCCGAATCTCAAGCGCATCATAATCCTGAGAAAGATAGACGAGATTCCCTGAAGATGTAACTCTTTTTTTTGCTTCTGAGCCATTCCTGATACGGTATTCTCCGTCCCACCGCAGAAAGAAGTTATAAATCTGCCGCTGGGCATCCTCTGTGAAGGAGGAGTTGTAATAGATAAGGCGTGCATTGTTGGAATCAATGTAAAAACTAAGAGAATCCCAAGAGACGATACTCCAAAAAGCGCTGAATGACAGATCATCTTCAAGGGTTAGTCCATTATCTACGAAAGCCCTAGCAAAATTCAGCAATGCTTCTGTAGTGAAAACGCGACGTGCTTCTTGAAGAGGATACTGTACATATCGTCCTGTACCAAATCCCGGTTTAAGCTTTCGAGAAACAAGGAACTCATTAGCATCACACCAGTCATAAAACGTCTTCCACATTCTATCTTGATATAGTTCCATCCATCGCTTGAGTTCATTAGAATCGTGGAACAGAAGTTCATCAAGCCGGTCTCGATAGTTCCGCTCTGTAATCCCATCGCTATTGGCTCTCTTTGTTGCAGCGAATACTTGGAGGGCTATCATCCCCTTTGTAAGAAACGCATTTCGGGAGACGGAATAACGGCGGAGGCTTGCATCTGAGAGCAATTCCTTCTCAGAAGTATGATACTCCTTGCAGAAGTCATTTATAAATGTTTGGTCAACAATAAAAGCAATCACCTCCCCTTTGTTTTCGAAAGGGAAGATATTCTCGTCCACATAAGTGCAGAACTTGAAGAATATGCTTTCAGTAGCCACGGTTCTTATTCGTTCTCCTTAAAGTTTTCTACCTGGTCCATTACTTCTCTGAACACCTCAGGGGTGTACTGGGGTGGGTATCCATTCTTGACGAGGCAGATTTTGATATCCTGCTTGAGCTGATCCCTGACGCGCTGGTTGTTGAGCCAATCCGTAAATGAAGATTTGGCATCGATGATTTCCTTAATCTTCTTAGCAAGACTCTGACACTTCTCATTGACAACAATCCCGTCGACAGTCTTATCTTCTCCATAGACGAAATTATGCTTATCCCGTAATTGGATAAGTATGTCGTAAAAGGCTTTTTCTTCGAAGGTGAGGCCGAGTTTTCTGAAACTCTCTCTATCAGCTTGCATCCCCTGGAGGATATTCAGGGCCTGCTCTGTTGCCTTTTTTATAATGCTCTCAGCAGTTTCATCCTGAGCTGCTCCGGCTTCCTGTTCGGACAAGAACTTACGACGGTCGTGATACTCTTTGATGGTTGCCTCCAACATTTCCTGGAACTTCTTCGATGCGACCTGGTTAGTTTTTCCGTACTCTGTTATTTGTTTGCGAAGCAACTTGATCAGCATTTCCAGTCTAGAGGCGGGCATCTTGATTTCATCCAAACGCTCGGTGAACTCAGGGCCAAAGATGTCCATTTCATCGCCTTCTTCAAGGACGCTTTCAACATTGTTGTACTTCAAGGCTTCTTCTACCATCTTGGCCACCCATCGATTCATCGTGTCAGTATCGGGTGCATCGGTTCCGGACATTTTATACACCATGCCTGCTATGGCCATGAAGCATTGTGCAAGGGCCGACTCTTCGTCCCCCAGGTTTCCTGATGGCTGACAAAGGTCATAAGCCTTGCGCATTCTCTTGACACTTTGCAGGAAATACGTCTTAAAGGACACCTTCTTGGTCTTCTTTCCATCGTTACTGACACTATTTAGTATCTGAGTTGAAGCGAACACGAATTCTGCAGCTTTTGCAAGTAGTCTATACCGTTCCGCAGGATCAGTTGCAACACTCAGGAAAGGAGCCAGATCGTAATCCTTAAACAGAAGCTTCAGGATCTCCAAAAGTTCCCGGAAGATGACAGTCGCCTGTTCAATATCATCTTCTGTGGGTGCCAGGGAATTGTCTCCACCATAGATTTTTCGGGCTTCAAGCATCTGGTCCCGAATCCCGATATAGTCGACGATTAGACCGAATTCCTTGCCTGGATACTTCCGATTGACACGGCTGATAGTCTGGATGAGCGCATGCTTTTGTAATGGCTTGTCGTTGTACATGTAAGTAAGACAATCCACATCAAAGCCCGTAATCCACATGTCAACTACAATAACGATGCGGAAATTGGATTTCGGTTGTTTGAACATTGCGTCCAGTTCATCAGAACGCTTGTCATTCTTAACACCGCCAAGATAGTTGTACATCTCTTCCGGATCGTTGCTGCCAACGCTAGAGACCATTGCGATTGTGGGCATTTCCTTCAGTTTTCTGAGCTCTTCTGGCGAGATATCCATCCCCTCTGGAGTCTTCCTCTCCTCAAACCATTCAGGATAATGCTCTTTAAAATGCTGGAGTAGGTTATAGGCAATGGCTCTGTTAGAGCAGACAATCATTGCTTTCTGAATGCGATCAGGGTCTTTAGCGACGGAAGAGACATAGTGGTCGTGAATGTCAACCGCCAGTTTATCAAGACGCGCTGGCTCACCAAGAATTACCTCCAGCGAACTCATCGCTTTCTTACTCTTAGCAATATCCTCCTTTGTTGAGCCTTCATCTGCACATTTGGAATAGTAGGCCTCTATTTCCTTGGCCTTTTCTTGATTGAGCAGAACTTTTGCTATACGAGGATGATACTTGATGGGAACAGTTATTTCGTCAGCTACTGCCTGATCCATGGTGTAGCGGTCGATTTCATCACCGAATGTCTGGTACGTTTCCGCAATGGGTGTTCCTGTAAAGCCCACGAAGGTGGCATTAGGCAGTGCTTCTCGAAGAACTTTGGCGTATGGTTTGGATATCATCGCCTTCATGTTCTCATCTGCGTCTTCACTGAATTGGATGCGGCGGGAGGCCTCAATCTGGGTTCTGTGAGCTTCGTCGCTGAAACAGATGATATTGGGACGGTTGTTAATCAGGCCAACTGGATCATCTTTCCTGTCACAGAACTTCTGAATCGTACAGATATAAAAGCCTCCGCTCTGACGAAGGCCAAGCTCCTGTCGAAGCAGTTTTCTGTTCGGAACAACTTGAACCTCACCTAGACCAAGGAATTCGGAACTCTTGGTAAAGAGTTTGGCGCCCTGATTTTGAAGGTCGTCGCGGTCGACGATCATCAGGATAGTCGGCGAGCCCAATTCATGAGCACATCGCATGGAAAGCTGGCGAGCAAGGAATGCCATGGTAAAAGTCTTTCCACATCCGGTTGCCCCGAAATAGGTTCCTCCTTTCCCACTCTTTATCTCGACAGATTTGAGCACACTCTCGCGAAGCAGACGAGTCGCAAAGAACTGTGGATAGCGGCAGACAATTTCCTTTTCCTCGCTGTCGAAATCCCGGTCCTGGAAATAGATGTAATCCCTGAAGATTTCAAGGAATCGATCCGGGCGATAAACGCCCTTCACCATTGTTTCCAGTTCGTCAAATGGCATTGTCGATACTTTATCCCCATCTTCCACACGACGCCAGGCGTAGAAATGCTCATAGGGAGTGCGGACAGTTCCCAGTCGGGTCTTTACCCCATCACTGATACAAGCGAGTGGACAATAATGAAGCAAAGCCGGGATGTCGCGCCAATAGCGGATGTTAATCTGCTCCCATGCATCTAGAATGGTTGCATTGGCGTCGGCAGGATTCTTGAGTTCAATGACACATACAGGGATGCCGTTCACGTAAAGCAACACGTCTGGACGACGGGTCTTGATTTCACCGTTATTGATGTACTCGACAGAGAATTGATTAACAACCTTGAACAAGTTATTGTCAGGATTCTCGAAGTCAATAAGTTGAATCATCTTGGCGGAACTGCTTTTTGTCCTGAACTGCAATCCATTAGACAACCATCCATAGACTTTATGTAAGGTTGCGAAGTCGGAATCGGCACCAACAAGTCGGACGTTATCTGCCACTTGGCGGAGCTCATCGTCATCGAGCTCGGAATATGTCTTTTCCAAATACTGGAGCAGGTCATCCAGATAAAGGACCTCTTTCCGGCTGGCACGAGGGATGCTGTCGCCATAGACATAACTCCACTGCTCGGCTTCCAGATAGGAAATCAGAGCATTTTCATAGTCACTTTCCACGAAGTGGCCGTTGATATTCTGAAGACGATGTTTTGCCATAATGGTTTGATTAGCTACTTGTTTCTAATGAACCCTTGATAAGTATTGGGCAGAGGTTGTTCAGCTGCTCTTTCAGCCGGGACGCAATGCGCTGACGTTCAATATAGCATTTATGAATGTTAACTATCTCTTGCTGAACTTTGATGTCAGGAATTGGAATTTCAACATTATTCATATCATCCATTGTAAAAACCTCTCTTGCACTACCCCAAGAATTGAAGCGCGCGTAGCGGTCAAACTCTGGACGATTAAAGATCATAAACAGATAGTCTGGCAACAGTTTCTGTTTGTCCTTTACGCGAAATACGGTATAAGCTGACGAAACAATATAAGTCTCGTCGGAGTCGTTCATGGCAAGCGTTATCTTTTCACCATTTCGCGAGGTGACAGGTACAAAGACGAAGTACTCAGGTCTTACTATTGTATATGGGAGCAATGAGACGCCCATCATGTCAGCCTTTGATTCTATAAACCTTTTCTCAATTGATACTCCACGAAGATCATCTAAGCAATAAGTTCCATTGATGTTCCTTTCATCGCATTGTTCAATGAATTCTCCCAGCTTTAATTTATCGCTCTTCACTTTCAACTGGTCAATGTATCCGTCACAGACAAGTTTCAAGTCATCAATTTTATTCTGATAGGTGGCAAGATTACTATGGAGCGACAAATAAACACCTACGTATTTCCGTTGCTGTTCGATTGAAGGAAGATCGATATCGATATCACAGAAATCATCCCATGAGAAAGTCTCGCGAGCGCTGCCCCAAGAGTTAAAACGAGAATACCTGTCAAATTCCGGGCGATTGAAGAATATGAATAGATAGTCCGACAATACGACTTCAGGAGAGGTTACTTTGAAAACTACATAGGAAGAGGAGACGATATAAGTCTTATCTGAAACATTATGAGCAATTGTTATCTTTTCTCCGTTTCTTGAAGTAACTGTAACATAGGCAAAACTATCCGGTTCTACAAGAATATATGGAGTTAAGGAGACATCTACCATATCTGCTTTGGTCTCTATAAACTCCTTTTTTATGGAAATGCCCTTAACGTCGTCCAATGTATAATTGTTATCGACATTCCGGCCTTCACATAAACCGATTAGATCTCCAAGTTTATATCTAGTTAATCCCATAGCCAATACCTTTAAATGCCTCTTCAAGCATCTTCTGAGATTCTTTCTCACGCTGCATCAAGTCTTTCATCTCCTTCTGGATACGAGCCATTTCCTGGGGATAGTCAATCTCCAGATCATGGTCGATGAACTCAATGTATTTACTTGGAACCAAGGTCCAGTTATTCTTCTCTATCTCATCAATTCCAACACTGCGGTAGAATTCCGGAACGGCAAAGTTCTTTCCGTCTGTACCGATAGATTGCCACTGATGATACAGATCGGCGACTCGCTTTATCTGTTCCGGAGAAAGAAGGAATTTCTTTTTCTGCTCGCCCTTAACTGGATTCTCAGTCCAGGTACGGAGGTCCATGAAAAGAATCTCATGTTCCCGATTGCGCAGCTCGCGGCCATGATACTTCCCGCCTTTTTTATTCTGATTGAGAATCCAGAAAGTAACGCTGATGTCCGTCGTGATAAAGAGTTCACGCGGAAGAATTATGATTGCCTCGACTTTATCATTCTGAATGAGTTTCTTCCTAATTTCAAGTGCGTCAGTATCTCCCAGGGCACCATTGGCCAATAAGAATCCGGCCACTCCTGAAAGAGGCTTCAGGTGGGAAAGCATGTGGAGAATCCAAGCATAATTAGCATTGCTTTCAGGAGGTGTAGCATAGTCGTTCCAACGGGGGTCATGCTCCAGATTTTCATTATACCAACCCTTGAGATTGAAAGGAGGATTGGCCATAATGTAGTCGAAATACAAGCCCTTATGCAGGTCATTTGTGAACGAGGAGTCGCTTTCGGAGCCAAGATTGTGACTTATGCCGCGCAGAGCCAAATTCATTTTGGCCAGGCGATAGGTTGCCGCTTCTTTTTCCTGTCCGTACACATTGATCCGGCTGATATCACCCTGCTTGGCTTTCACCAGGTCGGTGCTTTGTATAAACATTCCACCAGAACCGCAACAAGGGTCGTAAAGTGTACCGTCGAACGGCTCAATGACCGTGGCTATAAGCTGAACCACATCGTGGGGCGTATAGAATTCACCTTCTTCTTTGGTCGCATTGACAGCAAACTCTTTCAGAAAGTATTCATATACGCGGCCAATAAGGTCCTTCTCTTCACCGAAAGTCTTATGGCTGATCTTGTTGATTTCGTCAACAATTTTCTTAATGTCATTCGCGCCGAGATTTCTCTGGGTGAATGTCCCTTCCACGAAACATCCCTTCAATGTGGGGTTGGTTTCTCCAATACTGCGAAGCGCGGTGTCTAGAGCAACATTCAATTGAGGAGCCGGTGTATCGATGATTGTGGACCAACGAGCTTCCGGTGCAAGCGGGAATGTACCATCAGCGAAAGTAGCATCCTCAAAGAATGCCATCTGGATATTGGGGTCATCCGGATCAAGCCCCTGCTCCTGGAGAGTTTGACGCAGCGCCAGAAGGCCATCCTCATATTTTTCTCCAATGAAACGGAGGAAAACGAGGGTTAACATCATATCACGTTTCTCGAAGAATGACCCCGAGTTCTTAGCTTGCCTAAGGATGTCCCGGCACTTGAACAGAATCGCATCAAGATTCAAGGCTTCTTCCTTTGTCTTTTTAGCCATTGTTCAACTAATTAGAGTTCTTTCGGTTTTACAATCAACTCAGTATAGTCTACTCCCAAGAGCTCAGCTATACGGAAAAACATGTCAATTGAGGGTTGAGAAGTATTTGTACACCATTTGCTGACAGTAGCAGGGTCTTTCCCCAACTGCTCTGCCAGCCACTTGTTTGTACGCTTATGCTCAACCAACACGACCTTGATTCTATTCAAGTCCTTGTTGTTCATGTAAAAATGGTATTTGCTTTTCTAAAATGTAAAGATAGCATTAAAATGAAATAAAATCAATTTATTGATTAAATATCCCACAATAACTCTAACTGGATCAGCGCCCTTATCTAGTAAACCTCTGTCTGGTGACAACTAGGAGGGTTGTGAGACCTTTGAGCAGTTCAAGATCGGGACCAAGTTGGAACTGGTCAGCCATAGGGTTCCGTACTCGGCTTTTCTAGCCGCATTGCCAAGAACAAAGATTTGTGCGGTTATCCGGTCAGCAAACCACCCTGGCAGTTTTTATTGATGTGAAGATTTCCTAAATTTGTCTCAGAATGGACAAGACTGATTGCATAGAGAATCTTCTGTCGAAGCCCTACTGGCTCATCGATGTCCTGCCGAAGCAAGTCCCGGCCGGATCCGCCGGCCAGTACTTCAAGGCGGAGCGGTATTTCCTGTCCCGGCTTGATGAGATCGGCCGGAAGTTCGCCCGGGTCTTCATCAGGCTGAACTGCTATTATGACCTGCAGGTGAGCACGGATGGGGAGACCTGGATCCTGAACGAATCTCCCGAGGGCCTGGCGCGCCGTTTCGAAGAGAGTGCCGCTTCCCACTCCCCTCTTTCCGTCCTTATCGGATCAAACGATGCGCTCGTTACCTTCAGCGGCGACGACCATTACATGACCCTGTACAATCCGGACGAAGAGCTGCTGGAGCTGGTGCGCCAGTGCGCCCAGGCAGAAGGCCTTTTCGTCTGGGGCCCTAAACATACTGAGCCATGACCTTCCTCCTCGAATCCCTCGCTGCCTGCGCCCTTTTCTCCCTGTTCGTCTTCCTGATGTCCAGGGACCCGGTGAAGACGGTCTTCAACTATCCCCCGGCGATCATCGAACGTTGCCGGCAACTGGGCCTCGTCGATGACGGCAACCGTCCCGGCGGACCGGTCTTCTACGCGAAGAAAATCACCGCCTTGGTCGTTTTCGGTGTGCTGCTGGGCCTGTTGGTGCGCTACGTCAACGGCTGCACGACCTTCTGGGGCGGGTTCCTTACAGCCTATGCCCTCTGGAATGTCGTGAACTGGTTCGACGCGATCGTGCTAGACTGCCTCTGGTTCTGTCACGATCCGCATTTCGTAATCAAGGGAACGGAGGATATGACGAAGGACTACCACGACTACTGGTTCCACATCAAGGGTTCCCTTCTCGGCATGGTACTGGCCATCCCGTCGGCCCTGATCGCCGGACTGATAGTGATACTATGATACTTTGACACTATTGATAACTAAACCAACTGATTGAAATGGACAAGCAAGCTAGAATTGAAAGGATCTCCCTGATGGAGGACAGGTACGACGAACTCACCCGCGTGCTGGCGGGACTGGAAGAGGCCGTCGGCGAATACGAGGATTTCAAGGACGAACTCGAAGTCCTCAAGGACTATATGGAATCCGGGGAGTGGAAGGAGGACTATGAGGCGGACGAAGCCGGACAGTTGCCCTCCGACCTCAAACGCGGCATCCTCTCTGAGGACGGCCTGTACAACCTGCTGCACGACGCCGACCAGATCATCGCCCACGTCAACGAAGTGTTCGCCGACAAATAATCCTCCCGGGTGTCGCGGTTTGGCACAAACGATGACTATCTTTGCATTCTGATTTACCCTTCACTTCATGAAACCTTACCCGCTCACAGATAAGGACAGCATCGATCTTCTGATGATGGGATCCGTCAAGGCCGGATTCCCGTCTCCCGCCGAGGAGGTGAGGGAGAAGCTGGACCTGGTGAAGCTACTGGTGCAGCACAGCGCCTCGACCTTCTTCTTCCGCATCGACGGCATCTCGATGGTGGACGCGGACATGGACGAGGGCGACATCATCATCGTGGACCGGGCCGTGGAGCCCTACAACAACTGCAAGGCCGTCTGCTTCATCGACGGCGAGTACACCGTCAAGCGGGTGGAGATCCACGAGGGCGGGGCCTTCTTGATGCCCTGCAACGAGAA
>JAEEGI010012426.1_pt1 | contig 18223 bp, 19 predicted proteins | sample 8958751 | NCBI WGS metagenome assembly JAEEGI01 (sample SAMN16246545, study PRJNA631951) | gut metagenome | biome: gut microbiome; feature: rumen; material: KS-attached | host: Bos | place: Iran: Karaj | collected 2018-10 | reverse complement strand
CTCATAGGGATAGCGGAATCCACTGATCCCGACCTTCCCAAGGACTCGCCTTACGTCAAGAGGGATGCCGATGCGGATATCGCGGTGCCATACGACGATGCATACTGCTTCTATTACAGGGAGAACCTGGAATGCTTAGAAGCATCCGGTTTCAGGATAAGGAAGTTCAGCCCCGTTGCAGGGGAGAGGCTTCCCGAAGCGGATGCAGTCTATCTCGGAGGAGGCTACCCCGAACTGCATGCCGATGATATCTCCATGAACCGCGACTTCCTTGACGGGGTCAGGAACATGGCCCAGGACGGAAAACCAGTTCTGGGGGAGTGCGGAGGACTCATGAGCCTCTGCTCGGGAATGGTGGACAAGGAAGGTATCAGGCACGATATGATCGGAGTCTTCGGATGTGATTCGGTGTTCGTCAACAAACGTCACGGACCGACATATGTCATGGCGGATTCGACACCGGAGAATCCGCTGTTCTCCGGCAGCATCAGAGCTCACGAGTACCACTATTCTGAAGTCACAGCGACAGGTTCCGAGGCGTTCGGTTTCGATGTTAAACGCGGACTGGGGATAGTCGACAAGAAGGACGGACTGGTGTTCAAGAACACTGTGGGGACCTACATGCACCAGCATGCCCTCTCGACAAAAGATTGGGCCGTTGGTTTATTCGAGAATCTTCTGTGATTGAAAAAAAACAGGTGGCGGGAGGTCACCTTTTTGTTTTCATATAAGGACCAGTGCTTCGAATGGATAGGGCCTCAGCAACTTGCTCTTCCTTGCACCCTCGGATGCCTTCTCAACTATGCATCCTATGCGCAACACCTCTCCGCCCTGTGCCTCGACAGCCTCCGCCGTCCTCTTCAGGCACTGGCCGTCCCCGAGACTGTCCGCCATGATCAGGACCTTGCATCCTTTGCAGACATCCTTGGGATCGAAGATAAGACACTTCTTGAACCTGTCAGCTAGCACTGCAGCGAACATAGAGGATGCCTTGTCCGATACCAAAATTGCATCGAAGACCTCGCGGTCAAACATGCCCATATATCCTTTCATGGCCTGTTCGTAAGCGCCTGTATCGCTGAACAATGCCAGATATTTCCCTTTCTTAACGATTTCTTCCATCATCCTATCACGCAATGGTCTTGAGGTGCATCTCTGCCATGATCGAGTCCACGGTGACAATCTCGGCATTGTCGACCCTGTAGGTCTTTCCGGCACTGTCCATCATGGAGATGTGGTCGGCCTTGATCTTCGATTTGATTACATTCTTGGCAACGATATCGCTGTCTTCCTTCCCATTGAGATAAACTGTGAATTCGCACATTACACTCAGCTCTGTATTGCTTCGATCCTTTTCTTGATCGTGTAGATGTCATTGATCGCGTCGCAGTCGGGGAATCCCTCGAGCAGACACGTGTTCGTCCTGTCGGCATCGATGACGCTGTGATCGTAACGGATGCGGACGGCATCGGAGACTGGGATGTTGACTAGTTTGGACAGACGGTCCACATCATCTTCCACCTCTGATTTGTTGATCACGAGGAGATTCATCGTGATCCCCAGATTCTTTGCTAGCGAAGCCACCTGCTTGGAGACCTCGGCCGATTTGGGTGTGGGTTCCGTCATGATCATATTGCAGTCGAAATCCTTGGCCAGACCCCTTCCGAGGATCTCTGGACCCGCCTGAGAATCCACGAATGCCACATCGAAGACCTCTGGGCACATGTCGGAATCGACATAGTTCATGAGGATCTTGACTATGGATATCGCTGAACAGAGACATCCATTCCCCTCTTCAGGTATGGAGCCCATGATGACTATGCGTATCCCGTCCTTGTTCACCTTCGTATAGTTCTCGAGGATGTTCCTACCGACCTCGACAGCGTTCTCCTCATCCATCTCATCCAGTTCCTCGTTGATCTTCTCCTTGTTCTCGGTGATCGTCGGGACTTCCTGATACGGGATGCCTAAGGTCATGGCGAGGTTCATGCTGGGATCGGTATCGAACACCAGCACCTTCTTGCCCTCCTTCGCCATCATGGTGGCCAGTGTGGAGATTGTGGTGGTCTTTCCCACTCCTCCTTTGCCTGTGGAGATGATCTTGAGCATTCAATCCGTCTCCAGCGTAAGCGTGATCTTGAATGAAGTCTCGTCGAATTCATCGTTGACGCTCTTGTTCTCGTCGGTGAAACCTGCTATGAAGGCATGCAGGCCCTTTCCCCTGACAGGGTATCTGAGGACACCTTCCGAATCCGTCCTGTACTCCTCCAGTTCGCTTGCGCCCTCGCGGTAGCATATGACCTTGTTGTTCGGCAGAGGTCTTCCCTCATAGAACAGCTTGAGCACCACATCCTCTCCGACGGTGAGCTTCGCCCTGTCGGGCAGCATATCGAGTACCGCATGCATCACCTCTCCGGGATCCTTGCCGTCCTTGGATATGATCCTCTTCGCCACCATGTTGTATGCCGCTGAGGTCTTGACGGTGGCGAAATCGCGTTTGACACCGCGGTGCCATCCGCTGTCATCCGTGACCCATGTGGCGTTGGAATCTATGTAAAGTGTATAGACATCGGCACCCACGTCCTCGAATGAAAATTTCCATCCGTGGGGATCCTTGATGATCTCCCTGTAGGGGTTCTTAAGACGGCCTTCGTCGCCGTAGAGCACAGGCTGAGCATAATCAGAAGGCATGGGGTTGTCGGGAATCATCTTGTGACCGTACAATCCGTACACGCAGATCTCGTCATCCTCACGGAAGACTTTGTCCAACCAAATCTCATGGCCGTAAGCCTGCCTTGCAAAGCTCCTCAGAACCTCGGGGTCGTTCTCAGGGTCGTATCCGTATGTCATGATCCTTTGGTAACACGAATTATGATTTAAAGCATACTACATGTTATCTAACATGAATTAGTGTTACTATCGATGAAGTCCGGAATAATAGTTCTCGCACAGCACGCCAGCTCCGAAGGCGAAAGATCTGTGGCAGAGAGATGTGCAGATTATCTGAGATCCAACGGCAGGAAGAACGTGCATATCGGATACCATTACGGCTCACCTTCGTCGGATACGGTCATGGAATCCATGAACAAGGATGGTGTGGACACGTTCGTGATCCTTCCGCTCTCCATCTCTGAAGGAAAGATGACGGTGTGGACCATGCCCAAGAAGCTAGGACTGCCCGACAACTGCGGTTCCTGGAGGATGATGAACGGGAAGGACATCGCAACAAGATTCGCGACCGCGCTGGGAAAGAACTACGCCTTGGCGGAGGAACTAATCTCCAGGGAAGGAGCAGTCAGGCAGGATACCGCACTCCTTGTCCTAGCATACGGCTCCGAAACAAGGGAATCCGAGGATACCGCCAGATTCTATGCGAAGGAACTCGAAGGATGCGGATGGAGGACGGAGATCGCCTTCTCCCGCCACGGAAGGAGCATAAGCGAAGCGATACAATCCGTCAAGAGATCAGGGATCAGCAGGATACGTGTCATCCCCCTGTTCATCGCATTCGACGGCATGGCCGCCTCCCAAGCAAAAGAAGAGCTCGATTCGTCCGGTCTGATCGTCTCCTACTCCAGACCGGTCTCCGACTTAGTATCTTTTTATAAGATACTAGACTCGAAGGTTCCTGACGGATGGTGATGCTGGTTTCAACAGAACATCCCTTTATGTCCACCCGCAAGGGCAATGGTTAAAAGCAATGGTTTAGTACCCTTTTATAATGAACCAGAATACGAACAAGTACTTCATCGAGCGCCAGGAGGGCTATGAGTCCTCCGCCAGGAGCTATCCACGCAAATTCCCCGTGGCAATCATGAAAGCCAAAGGGTCTTGGGTGGAGGATATTGAGGGCAAACGCTACCTTGACTTCCTGAACGGTGCAGGAACCCTTGCACTGGGCCACAATGATGACGAGGTCAGCAAAGCCATGATCGAGCTGATCCAATCCGGAGCATCCCTCCACATGTTGGACCTTGTCACACCCATGAAGGACGAGTTCGTCCAGGCTCTGTTCTCCATCGTTCCCAAGGAACTTGCAGAGAAAGCGAAGGTACAGTTCTGTTCCCCGTCCGGATCGGACGCGACAGAAGCTGCGATCAAGCTCTGTAAGACGGCGACAGGAAGGAGCACAGTCATAGCATTCTCAGGCGGATACCACGGGATGAGTCACGGCGCCATGGCGCTGACCGGTAACCTCAACGCCAAGAGCAAGGTGCCCAACATCATGCCCGGTGTCCAATTCATGCCTTACCCGTACTCATACCGCTGTCCGATGGGTTTGGGCGGAGAGGCCGGGACCAAGGCCTGCATCAACTATTTCGAGAGACTTCTCAAGGACCCCGAGAGCGGGGTCATCAAACCCGCGGCGGTCATCCTGGAAGCAATCCAGGGAGAGGGCGGGGTCATCCCTGCTCCCGTGGAATTCCTCCAGGCCGTACGCAGGATCACAAAGGAACTGGACATCCCCCTCATCTGTGACGAGATCCAGTGCGGCATGGGACGTTCAGGAAAGGTGTTCGCATTCGAGCACGCAGGCATCGTCCCCGACGTCATCCTCATCTCCAAAGCCGTTGGAGGGGGACAGCCCATGTCGGTGGTCGTCTACGACAAGAAGCTCGACGCATGGACCGCCGGTGCCCACGCAGGTACCTTCCGCGGGAACCAGCTTGCAATGGCAGCCGGAAAGATAGTCATTGAAAGGATCAGTCAGCCCGGATTCCTCGATGAGGTTACCCGCAAGGGCAACCGCATGAAGGAGGGGCTGCTCAAGCTCCAGAAAGAGGTCTCGATCATCGGAGACGTCCGCGGAACCGGACTCATGCTCGGAATCGAGTTCATCAACCCCAACGGACCCAAGGACATCATGGGCACACCCATGCCTGACGGGGAAATCACAGCGCGTGTCCAGCGCATGTGCCTCGAGAATGGGCTGATCATGGAGAAGGGCGGACGTTTCGGCTCTGTCATGAGATGCCTGTGCGCACTGACCATCACGGACGAGGAGATCGACCAGGCATTGGCCATCTTCTCGAAGGTCGTGAAAGAGGTCGATGCGGATGTCATGCACTGACCCTCTCCTGCTCACCGAGACCGAAGAGGTCAGGAAGAGATTCTCTCAGATGATAGACGAGACTCTGAAGGCCATATTCGACTCGTATTCTGACAACAGCGCGTTCTCCGGGATCGACCCGTACGAGCTCAGGGAGAAGATCACATCGCTCGGATTCCTTCCCGAGGAAGGGAAGGGTTTCGAGGCCGTTCTCGAACAGACGAAGAAGGAGATACTCCCCCATATGCTGCGCACATGGTCCACGAAGTACATGCCCCATCTTCACTCCCCGGTCCTGACGGAGACCATATGCTCGGAACTGATCATATCGTGTTTCAATGACAGCTTGGACAGCTGGGATCAGGGCCCCGCCGCCACCGAGATGGAGGAGAGCATGGTCCACGGTCTGCTCGGACTGTTCGGATTCGACCCCGAGAAGGGCGACGGATGCTTCACATCCGGAGGATCCCAATCCAACATATCGGCGATCATCGCGGCACGCGACTGGTATTGCACCCAGAAGTTCAATTGGGATGTCAAGCTCAACGGGCTTCCCCCGGAATACAACAAGCTCCGCGTCTACACGTCGGAGATATCGCACTTCTCCATGGACAAGGCCAGCCACATCCTGGGAATGGGATACAACGCAGTACGCAAGATCCCTGTGGATTCTACATGCAGGATCGACCTCGCTGCATTCGAGAGGATGCTCGAGGAGGATGTCGCTGCCGGACTCTACCCGTACTGTGCCGTGGCCACCTTCGGGAGCACGGACTTCGGTTCGATAGACGATGCCGCAGGCATGAGGAAGCTGTGCGACCGCTACGGGATGCATCTCCACGCGGATGCTGCATACGGTTCCGGACTCATCATGAGTCAAAAGTACAAGGGAAGGATAGGGGCGATCTCGATGTGCGATTCCATCACCGTGGACTTCCACAAGATGTTCCTGATGCCCATCTCCTGTTCCGCCATCCTTGTGAAGGACAAGGAGCTGCTGAAATGCTTCGAGCTCCACGCGGACTATCTGAACCGCGAGGAGGACGAGGAGGACGGATACATCAACCTCGTCGGCAAATCGATGCAGACCACCCGCCGCTTCGATGCACTCAAGGTGTTCATGGCCTTCCAGACGAGGGGTGCGAGCGGATACTCGGAGATCATAGACAAATCCGTGGGCAACGCGGCATACATGTTCGAGAAGATCTCGCACAACCCCGCATTCATCGCACCTGTGGAACCGAAGCTGTCCTCTGTCGTATTCGCACTGGATGCGAGCGATGAGGTCAACAAGAAGGTCAGAAGGCAGCTTCTAAGCGAAGGCACTGTTATAGGCCAGACCGTCAAGGACGGCCGTGTGATGCTTAAATTCACCCTCCTGAACCCGAACCTGGAACCGGCCCAGATCGATGAGATAATCGACAGGATCGAGACCTTGGGGAAACAGCTGTCATGAAACGACCGCGGATCCGCGGTCTTTCCATTTTTTTTAAACAAGTTATAGCATCGTCTAAATACAGATTATCAATCTGGCGTTCGATGGAAAGGAACTATGCGCTAGCCGTAGCCGCCGTGCTGTCCGGGGCATCGCTCTTCGGAATGCTCGGTATATGCACCCGTTATTTCCAAAGGGAATGCGGGCTTTCAGCATTGGACACAGTCCTCATCCGTCTGACTGTCAGCGCCATCGTTCTGTTCCTGATAATCGCCTTATTCTCGCACAATTCTCTGAAGATAAAGGCAAAGGACATCCCCATCTTCATACTGTTCGGATTCTTCAAGATCGCTTCTGATGTCACCTTCTTCTACGCCCTTGACACCATCGACATTTCTCTGGCCACACTGCTGCAGATGACCGCACCGTTCTATGTGATGACTATATCGCTGATCCTGTTCAGAGACGCGATCACCCTGAAGAAGTTAGCGGCGATGGCGATGGCGGCCGTAGGATGCGTCCTAGTGACCGGGATCGTCACAGAACATGCCGATCTGGAGATCTCGGGAGTGCTCAGTGCCCTTCTGTCGGGGTTATGCTTCGGGATGTTCCTCATAGGCAGCAGGGTTGCCCAGAACAGGGGCGTGAAACCGGAGGCGAGTCTCTTCTATACCCTCCTGATCGCCGACCTCATAGCTCTGCCGTTCGCTGATATCGGTGCCGTCACGGAAGCGGTCTCGGACGGGACGGGGATCGTCATGGCCCTGTCCTTAGGAATACTCATGACCATGATACCTTACTACCTTTATGCCTGGAGCGTGAAATACATCGAGCCTACGTTCTCCTCCATACTTTCGGTATTCGAACTTGTGGTGGCCGCGGCTGTGGGTTTCATCCTATTCAGCGAGGGCATAAGCGTGTTCAAACTGTTAGGAATGATCCTCGTCATAGGCTCTGTCGTCATCATGAATGTCAAGATACACATAGGCTACAGGAAGAGGTATGGAAAGTACATCCCTCCTGGTTTCAGGGATAAGACCTCATGAAGGAACCCATTCATTCCCTGAACGTCTGGACAGGTCCTTCTTAAATACTCTGTCATCCTGATTGCACATACCTTTGATCGGATTCGGAGAAGAATGCCTGATTGGTAAGACGTTGGTGATGTGCATGTTCGGTTTAGATGTATTTTGGTTATCGATGGTGATCCTTTCAATTGTTCCTGCGGGCCTTTTATCTCTTTTCATCTTCTGGCGCGACGGAAAGCAGAACAACGATAATTGACCATAACATCTGTTCAGATAGAACCTATCAAACTTCTTACTAACGTAATAGTCAGAGCGCCTCTTTTCACTATCTATTATACCGGATGGCAGAAACATTTTTATTTATTATCATCAATAATAATATTATCATAAATGATAATAATGTGATAAGATGGACCTCAAAGACATCCTCTCGAACCCCGTCAGACTCAGAATAGTCCAGTACATCCAGATCAATGGTGAAGCGACCACCAAACAGCTATCCGACAGTATGGATGACGTGCCGGCGCCCACCATATACCGCCATGTCAACGCACTCCTCGGCGAAGGGATCCTGAAGGTCAAGGAGGAGAGGAGGATCAGAGGCACCTCCGAAAGGACCCTGATAATCGACGAAGAGGTCTGGGCATCAAAGATGCCCGAGGACTTCGCCGATGTGGCGTACCTGTTCCTGATGTCCCTGTACGGGAACTTCCGCGAATACAGCGCCAGAGGCGGGTGCGATCCGTTGGCTGATATGCTCAGCCTGAGGACTATCATCCTACGTCTCTCGGACGAGAGATTCGCACAGTTCTTCCAGGACTACAGACGGTTGCTGGAGAAATACCAAGGGTTAGAGGACGGGGGCAGACAGAGGAGCATCTCCATCGTATCGGCACCCATCATAGGGGAAGTGAAACAATGAGCATCAAAGAAGAGAGAGTCTTCATAGAGGGAGACGTCCGTCTGGGCGCCACCATAGCTGCGACCGATTTCGAAGGCAAGAAACCCGCGATCGTTTTGATCATGGGCACCGGCAGCATGGACCGCGACGGCAACGGAAAGGGGATGCATACGGACATGTACAAGAGCTTCGCATGGCAGTTCGCTGAATGGGGCTTCGTGACCATCCGTTACGATAAGCGCGGAACCCATGAGAGCAGCGGAAAGAAACCGCTCTACGGTTTCGAGGACCTGGTCAACGATGCCGTATCAGTCATCAGATACGCGAAATCCCTGCCGTATGTCGATGCTGACAGGGTCATCGTCTTCGGGCACAGCGAGGGCGGGATGATCGCCACAGTCCTCTCAGACAGGGAGGATACCGCAGGACTGATGGTCATAGGGGCAGCGGGTATGAGCCTGAAGGATGCTCTGCACTACCAGAACAGGGAACTTGCCGAACAGGCCAAGAACATGAAGGGTCTGAAAGGACTGCTGCTCCGCGGTGCCTCCAGCGAGGAGAAGAACAATGCCAAGGTCGATTCGATGTACGCCAAATGCTCCGCCACGAGCAAGGATAAAGCGTTCATCAAAGGCGGGATCATCAATGCGAAATGGATCAGGGAGCACGGGGCATACAGTGCGGATGACATGGTCGCCAAGCTGAAGAACTACGGTAAGCCCGTCCTGGCGATCACCGGCACCAAGGACCTGTCCGCGGACTACAGGGAATTGGACAGGCTGCGCGACCTCCCCAACGTAGAATGTTTTGCACCGGAAGGTGTGAATCATATATTGAGAGAGGTAGACGACGAGAACAGCATACTGAAGGTCAAGAAACAGTATGTGAGGCTCTCTAAGAATCCCGTTCACAAAGAGACCGAAGAGAAGATGCACGGATGGCTGTCGCAATTCATTTGAGCTGTCGTCCTGCATTCTAAGGAACTGATTAAACAGACTGATCCATCCCTTACTGGACGATATCAAAGAAGCTGATGCTCTCAAATGGTTAGAAAAATGAAGAACTGTTAAATCAGCGTGAGTAATCATGCAATCTATGTCAAACATCGCTGTCCAGGTATCCGACCTACACAAATCCTACGGGGACCTCAAGGCCGTAAACGGGATATCGTTCAGCGTGGAGGAGGGTTCATTCTTCGCCTTCCTCGGCCCCAACGGAGCAGGCAAATCCACGACATTCTCCATCCTCTGCTCTCTGCTGAAAAGGGACTCTGGAGAAGTCCTCATCTTCGGCAAGGAACCCTCGGAAGCCCGCAACAACATCGGGATGGTCTTCCAGGAGAACATGCTGGACTCCAGGCTCACAGTACGCGAGAACGTCACGATACGCGGCGGAATGTACGGCTACGGCAAAGAGGATCTGAAGGACAGGGTTGAGGATGCAATATCCAGGTCGGGCTGTGGGGAATTCGCCGACAGACTTTATTCCAAACTCTCGGGAGGTCAGAGGCGCAGAGCGGACATCGCCAGAGCGCTCGTCCACAGCCCCAAACTCCTCATGCTCGATGAGCCCACCGCAGGCCTGGACCCGCAGACGAGGATGAACATCTGGAAGAACATCTATGATCTGAAGGAAGAAGGTACAACTGTCTTCCTCACCACGCACTACATGGAGGAGGCTGCTGATGCGGATGACATCGTCATCATCAACAAGGGCACGATATCTGCGCACGGTACTCCCGCAGTCCTCAAGGAGCAGTACAGCTCGGACTGTCTGGAGATCCTTCCCAAGGATGCTTCTGCCGTGGAATCCTATCTTTCCGGCAAAGGCATAGCATACGAGATGCGCACGGATGTCATCAGGATACCTCTGCCGGACACGAAGGCTTCCCTTCCCATGGTCAACGACCTCAAAGAGGAGATAGAATCTTTCGAGGTCCGCACAGGCACCCTCGACGATGCGTTCATCCGCATAACGGGAGGGATCGAGGAATGAGCGCGATGGGCTACCTCGTGAAGAGGAACCTTCTCAACTACTTCAGGGACAAGATGTCCGTCTTCTTCTCGCTAATGGCCGTACTGATCGTCGTTCTGCTGTACATCCTATTCCTCAGGGGCATGCTCGTTGACAGCATATCAGGGTCCATGAGCTTCGCAACCAAGGATCAGATCTCGTCACTGGTGGATTCATGGGTGTTCGCAGGCATACTGGGAATCGTGAGCGTGACCGCTTCCGCGGGTTCCCTGCAATGCATGGTCGACGACAACATAACCGGCAGGAAGAGGGACTTCACTGTCACGCCCATGAAGCCGTACGAGATGGCCGGAGGATACATCATCAGCACATTCCTGGTCGGCGTGATAATGGGGGCTGTTGCCCTTGCGATTTCCCTGACCTATCTGTTCTTCACTGGATGTCCTATGGACATCGGTTCCGTTGCTGTATGCGCTTTGTTGCTCATACCGTCCTCCCTTTCGGGATCGATAATCGTGTTCGCGATGATATCGCGCATAAGAAGCGCAGGCGCATTCTCGGGATTCTTCACCGTCGTGAGCGTGCTGATCGGGTTCCTGACAGGCATATACATGCCGATGGGCACCATGGGCGAAGGGATACAGTTCATCGGGACCCTGGTGCCTGCGACCCACATGGCCGCCCTCTTCCGTCAGAACCTTTGTTCCGGTTCCATGGATGACGTGTTCGGACCTCATGACGCATCCGGATTCAGGCACGAGATGGGATTCGACCTGTCACTGGGAGGATACGAATTCACTCCGGAGATCTCGATTCTGTACGTACTGGGGATCACTGTGGTGTTCTTCGCGATTGCTGTTTTCATGGTACGCAGAATGGACGAATGACAGGTAATGGACAACCCTGGTAGTTCATAGATAACCGTACTGAATAATCGAAACGAAGGTTCTAGAGTTCAGATATCTGATTATAAAAGATGAGTGGACAGGGCGAGATTCGAACTCGCGACCTCTACAATGCCAATGTAACGATCTTCCAACTGATCTACCTGCCCAGTGGATAATCGCACATATACTTGCCGTAAATAAACATTTTGATTAGGTGCATCCTTTGATCTGAACATCTCAACTATCCAGACATTGTTTGCACTCGATCTGAAGCGTCGGTAGAAATGCAGTCCGGGCCGGGTAAGTCGTTTGTGGTTGGGATGTTATGTTACTGATAATGGACTGCGTGGTGTATTGATTTCGCTACTTGCCTTCCGGCCCGACTGATTGCACAATCTGACCAGATGTATTTGAAAAACTCCCAGTGATACTCAGTGTTCACGAGAACGGTTGCACATTCACTGAGTGAACCTGTACTCCTCGCCGGCGATCTTGGTGGGATACTTGTTGTTCACACAGGCAAGACAAAGGTCCTCCGCCTTGAACCCGATGGCCTCCACAAGACCCTCCAGACTGATGTATCCGAGGGAATCCGCTCCGATGATCTCGCGGATCTCTTCGATGGAGTGCTTGTTGGCGATGAACTGGTCCCTGGTCTTCATGTCGACACCGTAGAAGCAGGGTGCGATGACGGGAGGGCATCCGATGCGGACGTGCACCTCTTTGGCACCCGCATCCTTGAGCATTCCGATGAGGATCTTCAGGGTGGTTCCCCTTACGATGCTGTCGTCGATGATCAGGACCTTCTTGTCCTTGACGGCGCTCCTGATGGGGATCATCTTCATAGAAACAGCCGTCTCTCTGAGCTTCTGCTCCGGGAGGATGAATGTCCTGCCTGCGGCACGGTTCTTCATGAATCCCTCTTCGTAGGGGATTCCTGCCTCGATGGCGTATCCGATTGCATGTGCGCGTCCGGAATCAGGTATCGGCATGACGAAGTCGACGTCAGCGGGGCATTCCCTTGCCAGGACCCTTCCGATCTCCCTGCGGACATCGTAGACGGTCCTTCCGTCGATGACCGAATCGGGCCTTGCGAAGTACACCCACTCGAACATACAGTGTGCGCGGGGGTGGTCCTCTCCGTAAGGTGTGAATTTGTAGCTTGTGTTGGTGATCTCGCAGATCTCCCCAGGCTCGACATCCCTGATGACCTCTCCCTTGAGGGCCTCTATCGCGGAGCTCTCGGACACGAGCATGTATCCTCCGTCGAGCTTTCCGAGGATCAGGGGTCTGAAGCCGTATCTGTCCCTGAATCCGTATGTCTTGCCGTTGATAGTGAAAACCACAGAATATGCACCGTCGAGCTCGTCCATGATCTTGTGGACCGCCTCGATCGGATCGAAGTCGACGAGGTACTTACCGAGAAGCCTGAGGATCAGTTCGCTGTCGGATCCTGTGAAGAAGACCCAACCCTCCTTCATGTACTTCTCTTTGAGCTCGTTATAATTGGTCAGCTCACCGTTGTGAGCCACGGCGATCTCGCCGAAGTTGGTCGAAACGTTCAGAGGCTGGGTGTTCTCGTAACCGACCGCACCCATTGTTGCGTATCTGACGTGACCTATTCCCGAATGGCCGGGAAGCTGGGAAAGGGAGCTTGTAGGGATGGCCACGTTGACCAATCCCTGTCCCTTGACGGTCCTGATGGTGGCGCCGTTGTAGACAGAGATCCCTGCGCTCTCCTGTCCGCGGTGCTGTATGATGGTGAGTGCTGTGTACAAATCAGAAGCCACATCGTAATCGGCAGAAATCGCGACTACTCCGCAACTATGATTCGGACCAGCCATCTCACATCACTCGCGGAGTTTGGCCCAAGCGTATGTTCTCATCTTTGCGGTCTTTCCGTAACCGCAGGAAGCACAGACTCCCTTCCTGACGTGGTAGGCGCGCTTTCCGCACCTGCGGCAGGGGATGTGTGTCTTGTACTTGTTGTGTCTTCCCTGTGCGGGTGTACCTGCTCCAGACATTTTTGTTCTCTCCTGTGGATTGTGATTTTCATCCGTCCTCTAGGGACGAACACACCGTCACGATAGAGTCTACCGTGGGTGATACTTTTTGAGGCTATAAACAAACTATATTTTAAGGTAGCGGTTCGACCTAAACCTTGCGATCACAGCCTGATTCAGTTCTCAGCTTCCTTTCCGCGTACCCCGCTGACCACTTTGAGACCGTACCTGCAGATGACGATGCACAGTATAAGCGTTGCGAATGCCACTATGACCCTCTGCACCATGGTCAGGTCCGTAGGGAACCAGCTCGTCGTAGGGATGACGAAGAACGGAGCGAAGATCATGGTCGCGACAAATCCGTGCAGGAGCAGAATGCCCAAACTGTGCTGTCCTGCGATCTCGATCAGCTTGGCCAGAACCGGGATCTTCGAAAACAGCTTGGCCAGATAGAGATATACGACGAACATGCAGACCGCTTCGATCACATACGGAATTATGGACCATGCACCGTAATCTCCGAACACAAGATAATCGAACTTCACTCCCGGAGGGAAGATGAAGCACAGACCTACACCCACAATCAGGCATACCACTAACGGCAGCCAGTACTTTCCTGATTTCCAGTCGAAGGATTCGACCTTGTCCAGAAGATTGACCTTGGCCAAAGTAGCTCCTATCAGCATGAAACATGCTGCTATGGGCGCCAGGTGGACCTGGAACGGCATCTTGACATCCCAGAACAGAATGATCAATGCGGTCACACCCATCAGAGCGACGATGGCGGCGGCGATCTTCCGATAGTCGTCCATCACATAATTCGCAATGGTGTAGAATATCAGGAACCCGCCCATCATCGCCCATGGATAATAGTAACCGACACATGTGCAGCATGCAACGTAGGAAAGATTCATACCAGGCTTCTCGAAGAGGTCGTTCAGGTACATGGATTTTATGAACGCATCGAATATGTCCGAGATGTCGGATGGTTGCCCCATCAGCGCCAGCCAGCAATAGGTTATGACAGGCAATGCGACGGAACAGATGACGAGCGCTACCAGAAGCTGAATGGCACGTTTCTTGATGTTCTCAGTTATGCTCCTGCCAGGTCTGTAGAAGTATCCTGAAAGCAGGAAGAACGCCATCAGACCTAGGTAGAGGATCTGAAGAACGAGAGGCTGCGACCTGCCTTCTTCGCTTGAAGTGTTGCTCAGCAGCACGATGTGCACCAGGACGATGAGGACTATTATGACGCCTTTCAGAACGTCGGGTGAAGCGAAACGCGCATTGGCTGCTGGACCATCCATGAGAGAGAATCTAATCGCTCGCTAATAAAGGGTGACATCAGTTTAGATAAACGCACCAATCGTGGGTGCGTCCAAACGATCCATGTCGTAGAAGATGATCGCTTCTCTTACACCCTCGGCCCCTACACCCGTTCCCATGAAATGGTCGAGCATAGACATCCTCCATAACAGATCCATGACGGTGACAGCCATGCTGCCGAAGTAGGAGTTGGTCATGTCGTCCTCGTACCCGTTGAGGTCCATGATGGAGAAGACGCTTCCCATGAAGCTGTCCCTCTGGTTGAGGGTGTTGACGTAATCGATCAGGACCTTGGTGCCCTCGGGATCGGGCAGCCTGAGGGTGATCGCATCCGCATCGACGGAACCTTTCTGGTGCATATCCCCCTCATCATCCATGACCTTCCACTCTATCTTTCCGTTCTGGGCCATGAACATGTTCCAATTCCAATCCTTGTCGCAGTACACAGGCACACTCAGAGGATCGTTGGATGACATGGAGTCCATAGCGAGGTCGCGTCCGGCCTCTTCCAGCGACGGCATGTCGAGCTGAGTCTCTGGACGGATGCCTGCCAATGCCATGATGGGTTCCACCGTGGACATGTCCATGATACGGCTCAGGTACCCTAAGCTGGAGAACATCGATGCGTTCTCGGAGACTGTCATACGGAGCATCGAGGGATCCTGGTAGACCCCTGCCTCCTTGCAGTTGGAGAAGAATTCGCGATAGACCTCCTTGGATTCCGCCAGCGCCTCCGCTATCCTTCCTTCGGCGGCCTTGACGAGCGCCTTCGCCTCTGCCACGGCATCGTTGCCCTTTCCGTACCAGGCACCTCTGCATGAGAGGTCCAGTTCGACCTTGATTTTGTCGCTTGCATAGAGGTGGTATGGGAACTGTCTGCAGTAGGCTGTCCTGTGGTCGTAGACCTTGCATCTCCTGTTCTCAAGGAAGACGCAGGAACCGCAGCCCTTCTTCAGAGCGAGGGCGTTGTATGGCTGAGGACCTTTGGTCCTTACGAGGAACTGGGGGTAATTCTTCTTGAAGAACGGGCGCTCCTCCGGGAGTACCTCCGGCTGACAGAGGCAGCACATACCGCACTCCTCAGGACATGAGACAAGCTTTCCCATTACCTCCGAATAATCGACCTCGTATTCAGGCAAACATATCCTCTCCTCTGCATTCTCCGCAGAATTCGTAACCGTCCACCTGTACCTCGCCCCTTATTATTACCTTATCGGGGAAGATGGCCTCCATTCCCGCATATTGGGTGTGACCGCATTTGCTGTGAAGCGCCTTCGGATCGATCCTGGTGACCTTCCTCATGTCGAAGATGCAGAAATCGGCATCGTTGCCGACCTTTATCTCGCCTTTAGGCAAGGAGAATGCCTGTCCGGGTGCTGCGGAACCCATCCTGACGGCCTGTGAGATCGGGATCGTGTCCTTGCGGACCATGTTCATGACAATGGGCATGGTGGTCTCCACCCCTGGCATCCCTCCCGGTGCTGAATCGAAATCCTTGCTCTTCTCGGCCAGGGTATGCGGGGCATGGTCCGTTCCGAACATGGTGATATCCCCTGCCAGAAACATTTTGTAGAGTGCGTCACGGTTGTTGATGTCGCGTATCGGAGGATTGACCTTGAAGAATGCATCGCTGTTGCGGTCAACCTCGAACATCATGTGATGCATGGTGACCTCCGTCGTGAATCCGGCGTTCCTAGCCAAATCCAATCCTTCTGGGGTGGTGATATGGCATATGTTGATCTTCTTGCCTGAGAAATGCTTCGCCAATCTTGAGATGGCGTTGTGCTCCGCTTTCGCGGGACGGTTCCTGAGATGATCTCTTGTACAGTTCTCAGGTTCCTTCAGTATCATCGAATCATCCTCCGCATGGACGCTGACGCGCTTTCCTGTAGCCAAAGCATCCGCCACTGCGGGGACAAGTTCCTCATCATCGTTCAGAAGGATGTTTCCGGTCGTCGAACCCATGAACAGCTTGAAACCGGGGACGTATCTGGCCATCATGCCTGCGTTGATGTTCGGCGTTATCGCTGCGAACAATCCGTAATCCACATAGGAACGTCCTTTGATGTGCGCCTTCTTGTCTATCAGCGTGTCCAAGTCGTAGACAGCAGGCTTGGTATTGGGCATGTCCAGGACTGTCGTGACTCCGGCATGCACCGCAGCCAAGGTCCCTGTCGAGAAATCTTCCTTCTGCGTCATCCCCGGATCCCTGAGATGCACATGGGGGTCCACGAAACCGGGAAGGACGGTCATACTGGTGCCCAGTTCGACCCTTCTCTCTCCGCCGCTCACATAGCTTCCGACTGCGACGATCTTCCCTTCGTTGATCCCTATCTCGGTATACTTGAGCTCTCCGTTGACGAAGGCCCTTCCCATCAGAACTGTTTCGATATCCATGTCACTCAACGGTCTCTTCTGCAGTATCAGCTATCTTGATCTTCCTGGCCCTGACCAAACAATCCCCGTTGGTCCTGCATGCCGCCGCCCTCAGATTCTTATCGAAGTCCGAGACAGCATCCTTGATGAAATCGGGCGTAGGTGACGCGTGGACCAGAGATGTAAGTCCGGCCAGGATCTCGAATCCTGATGCCATAAAATGTCTCTGCACATCGGGGTCCAGAAATGCTCTGAAAACGGTGGCGATTAATTCCTCGCCCTTCCTCTTCGCCAGCTCGGCATTGTCCTTCTGGATGGACATCATCCTTTCGATGAGCTCCTTGTTGTCAGAGACGAATCTGTCGATGTCCTTATCGGTCACCATGTCATTCCCTCTTGAATTTGATAATGAGTTCATCGTCTATGAAATCTGCGCCTAGGATCTCTGCTGAGATCAGGGAATCAGGAAGATGGATGTTGCGCTTCTGACTTCCCACATGGACCATGAGAGAGGTGGAATCCACACGGAACAGTTCGACATCGGCGGCCTCCACGAAAGGCATCTTCATGACCAGGTGATCCTCGCCGTTCTCCGTACGGAAGGACATCGGGCTCTCTGAAGAGTACACCTTGGTGGGATCCTCGTCGCCGTAGATCTCCCGGGCCATCGCATCCAGCATCTCCAGTCCCCTGAGCTCGACATTCCTCATGTGGCAGTACTTGATCTCCATGGGATCGAACGCCCTGTGGATCTCCTCCAGACGTTCCGTCTGCTCCTCCTTCTTGAGCTTGAACAGATCGGTGTTCAACACCTCGTCAGGATAGAGCTTGTTGACCACAAGCATCTCCACGTTCCTGTTGTACAGACTGAGATAGGTGTATGCGCGCATGGTCTCCTTGATGACCATCTGCTCCGGATTCAGGACCAGTCTCACTGTGGTGCACTTCGGGTCGTCCAGTATCTCACTGACGCTTTGGAATGTCTCTTTCAGGATGTCGACCGTATCCATCACCTCCGCCGAAGGGAGAGGTACGTTGGATACTTTACCTACGGTCATACGGGCCAATGCCATGAGCTTCTTGAAGGTACCGTAGAATCTCATCACATACCAGTTGGCGGCCTCGGGCAGACTGAGAAGCCTCAGAGTCTCTCCTGTGGGGGCAGTGTCCATCACAATTACGTCGTAGCTGTTCTCCCTGTAGAACTGATTGACGTAGAACAATGCGGAGATCATCTCCATTC
>JAEEGI010012413.1_pt1 | contig 18240 bp, 20 predicted proteins | sample 8958751 | NCBI WGS metagenome assembly JAEEGI01 (sample SAMN16246545, study PRJNA631951) | gut metagenome | biome: gut microbiome; feature: rumen; material: KS-attached | host: Bos | place: Iran: Karaj | collected 2018-10 | reverse complement strand
GTTTTATGAGTCCTTTGTTTTCGTATACCCGCAAGGCTTTTGGCGTTATGTTGCACAATGCCGCCAGTTCTCCGATCTTAAGCAGTTGTTCCTCCATCGTCTTTTCCCCCTAAGAGCACTTCGTTAACGCGCTCCACACCTACAAGGCTTCCGCGCATGTTGATGATCGAATTGAGCACACAGTTAAAATTCAATACGATGTTGCCGCGGTACTGCGTTACTTTGCAGATATCCGCGAAATCATCAAACTTTGTATCTATTATATCATTACCTTTGTACAATAAAAGAATATATCCGAGCATCCCCGAAAATGCGTAGAACATGTTGCATATCGACCCTCTGTTGTGGGCTTTCATGTTCTGCTTAAGTATTTCAAGACTCTTCTTTTCAATGCGCTCCTTCGCAAAGTCCTTTGCTTCGTAGACGGCAAGCATTTCTTTGCCCTTAAGAGTCACCTCCGCAAGATCGGTGTAGCCCACAAGCGCCTTTTGTGCCTCTTTTTTGTGATCGCCTATACGAGCCGAGATCACGAAGACGTTTAACATAAAGAAAGGCACAAGAGTACTTATCCCGATGATGTAAAGCCCGACGCTTAAAAACATCATGATGATCGAAGAGATCACAAGACTCACCGATGCGATGACCATATGCATGAAGTTGATGGGATTTACAAGATACCCCACCGCCTTGTCTACGTCGTTGTTAAGCCTTGTAAACCACTCGGCCCCGGAACTGCCCATGAGCTCGCTTGCCGGAAGCTTCATGATCTTATCAAACATCTTCTCCCGTAACGCTTTTTGAAGTTTCACCGTGAACCTGACCGCGATCGTGCTCCAGATCGTCATGTTGTACCCAAACAGCATGACTATCAGTACAAAGAAAACGCCCAGCGTCTTCCCAAGATTTTCGCTTTTGCACTGTTCGATAAGACGCATGAATTTTTGCATCATATTGGCGGTGAGAATGGAATTGCAGATATCGAAAGGCGACCTTAATATCATCATTACAACAAATTCACGCCATACTCCCGCCTCTTTTAACATCAAACGAACCTGTTTATTCATGGAAACGACCCTCTTTTACGGTGATGATCCGATCGTACCCCTTTAGCAGATCGGGGTGATGGGTTACGTGGACCACCGTCTTTTTGTCCATAAGCTTATCCAGTGCTTCAAGCACGTCGGTTGTGGTTTCTTTGTCCAGTGATGACGTGGGCTCGTCAAGCAAAATGATGTCCACATCCTTAAGCATGGCTCTTGCTATGGCTATCCTTTGAGCCTGACCGCCGGAGATCTCGTTGGCTCTGTCGCCTAAATACGTGTCGATGCCGTTTTCAAGGGAGTTTATCCATTGATCGAGCCTTGAAGCTTTTATGACTTCCTCGATCCGCTCACTTGGCACGTCTTTTCCGAGAGTGATGTTTTCTTTGATGGTAAGAGGCATGAGCATCGCTTCCTGCATCACCATGGATATCTTTGAGATGATCCCATCCTCCCGTGTCTCACCGTCCACGCTGACTATGCCTTCCGTGGGAGAAAGAAGCCCTGCGAGAAGTCGTAGGAACGTGCTCTTTCCCGATCCGCTCTCGCCCACTATCCCGATGCGTTCTCCTTTTTGGAACGCGAAGTTTAAGTCCTTTAAGATCTCTTTTTCTTTGTACATAAATGTCACATTTTTACCGAAGATCACCGTTTCCATGCCCGCTCTCCCGTTCTTACTCTGCATTTTTGATATCCGTTCTTGAAAGATGTACCAGCAACTGTTTTACCCTTACTGTCCACGAAGGAAGATTCATTAAGGTCCCGAGGAAAGTCCCCGTCATGTTGAGAAATATCATAAGGGTCCCGATGGTCATGTAACCTCTCCAAATGAGCAATGCCCCCACTCCGAAAAGGATCAGCAGCGGAAGCCGGCTCAATATGCCCGAGAATGAGTTGGTGAGGGCGCTTATGCGTTCTTTCTTCGTTTCAAGCCTTCCCCATTCTTCAAGCTCGTCTTTAAACTTCTGTGCAAAAAACTCTTCCGCACCGAAGACCTTTACCACCTCGAAATTTGAAATGATCGTGTAGGCGGTCTTGTTGTTTTTTGTCTTTTTGTCCATGGCTGCGTTTACGAGGCCGGGAAGATTTTTGCCTATGCGGTTCACGAGTGCGACCACCAATATCATTGGGCCCGTTACGATAAGAGTGAACCTTGGATTTTCGATCATTAAAAAAATAAGAGCGAGTGTTCCCGACAAAAACTGCTCCACCACATCAAAGGCCCCGCTTAAACCTTCCGACGAAGCAGTCAGCTCGTTTTGGGCTTTCGACATCGCCTCGTGGAAGCCCATGGAGTCCGACGGATCTTTGCTAAGGAGCCCTTCGGCATAGTCCATCCTGAGAGTATGCCCCATCCTTTCCGCTGCGCACTTTCCGATGATCCCCGTCAGATATTCAAAAAGACAGGAAACAATGAGAACCGCAAACATGACAAGCATGAAGCTAAGCTCTATTTTTTTGCGGCTTACTATGGCATCGGCTATCATACCGATCCGCACGGTCCAGTAAAATCGGACCGTTATCGATAAGAACACTGTAAGAAAAGCTGCCGTAAGCCATATCCTGTTTGCCGCCATCAGTCGTTTAAGTACCTTCATGTCCGCTCCTTTTTCCGGTTAATTAAAGCGTAAACTATGTCCCAAGGGCAGAGTCAATATATCCCGCACAAAAAAAGAACAGGTACATGACCTGCTCTTTGGTATCGGTTTTTTAATATCCCGCGGGGTTGTTCTTCTGGAATCTCCAGGAGTCCTCGCACATTTCTTTTATGCCGTACTCGGCTTTCCAACCAAGTTCCTCTTCGGCCTTCTTTGCGGAAGCGTAGCATGTTGCGATATCGCCGGGGCGACGCTCGCCGATCACATAAGGGATCTTGACTCCGGTCGCTTCTTCGAAATTCTTTACTATATCGAGAACGCTGTATCCGACGCCCGTTCCGAGATTGTATATCTTAAGTCCTGCGTTTTCTTCGATCTTCTTAAGCGCAAGAACGTGTCCTTTTGCAAGATCGACTACGTGGATGTAGTCTCTTACGCCCGTGCCGTCGTGAGTGTCGTAATCGTTACCGAATACGGTGAGCTTTTCTCTCTTTCCGACCGCAACCTGCGTAATGTAGGGCATGAGGTTGTTGGGAATACCGTTGGGGTTTTCTCCGATGAGGCCCGATTTATGAGCTCCGATCGGATTGAAATATCTAAGCAGGATCACGTTCCAGGAAGGATCGGCCTTCTGAATGTCGGAAAGTATCTGCTCAAGCATCGACTTTGTCCAGCCGTAAGGGTTGGTGCAGCTTCCTTTGGGGCATTCCTCGGTGATGGGCACGAATGCCGGATCGCCGTAAACGGTTGCCGACGAAGAAAAGATTATGTTCTTTGCGCCGTGCTTTTTAAGCGCATCCACAAGTGTGAGTGTTCCCGCTATGTTGTTGTCGTAATATTCCCAGGGCTTTGCCACCGATTCGCCGACTGCCTTGAGGCCAGCAAAGTGAATGCAGGCGTCAACTTTTTCTTTGTCCAGTATGTCCGAAAGTGCGGCGCCGTCGCGAATGTCGGCTTTATAGAAAGTTACGTCTTTGCCGGTTATCTTTTTCACTCTGTTAAGCGATTCGGCGCTTGCGTTCGACAGATTGTCGATGACCACAGGCTCGTGGCCGGCATTGATGAGTTCCACTACGGTATGCGAACCTATAAAGCCCGCTCCGCCCGTTACAAGTATTCTCATTAAGATTTATCCTCCTTTAAAACGATACGGTACGGCCGGCAGGTACGTGTACCTCTTTGTCGCCGTACGCAAACCAGACATCCCTTGAGGTAGGGTTCTGGCATACCGTCATTGCAGTGTTGAATATCAGCTGATCAAATGCGTTGCAGTAATCGTATATTTCAATGTTGGTCGCGTACCAGATGTCATCTTTTCCGCTTACGAGCTTTGCAAAATCTTCGATAACGTTCCAGTTGTCGTCCGCTTCAAACTCGTAGCTGTGACCCCAAAGATAAAAGAACATCGGATCCCACCAATTCTTCGTATCAACAAATCTCTTTGCAAGATTCATAAGCTCGGGATCGTTGTGGTGGCATGTGGCCTTTAATCTCAGCCAGTCCTTGGGTAAGTGAAAATCATGTGTGGCCTCAACCGTTCTTGCGTAGCAGATGCCGCAGTTTTTAAGGATTTCTACGCATGTATCGTCGTATGCACCGTAAGGATATGCAAACCCTCTTACGATCGTGGTGAACTTATCCTCGAGTTCCTTGCGGTCACGAAGAATTTCGTCTGTCGCAATGTTGCCGGGAAGCCCGACAAGCGAAGGGTGCGTATATGCGTGTGCCGCTATTTCCCAGCTGCTCTTTGCATAGGCTGCTTTTGCGCGGTTAAAAGGCATACGTCTGTGAATGGTGCCCGGCGCGTAAGTTACGTCTTCCGGAGGAAAACATCCGCTGTTTAGATTGAATGTTCCTTTAAGACCATACTTTTCCACGATCTCAATGAGCTTCTCGTCCTGCTCGACACCGTCGTCGTAACTTAAGGTAAGTGTCTTGGGGCGTCCCCCGGGGAAGCGCATTACCATATTTGCCATAGTGTATATCCCTCCGATTTTCTGCTATAATTGACATGTCTTTTTTATATTATCTCATTTGAGCCGAAAAGTAATTAAGAAATTGAGAGGATTTTATTAATGTCGGGAACTTTGTATGTGGTGGCAACTCCGATCGGAAATCTGTCCGAAATGAGCCCAAGAGCCGTGGAAACACTGCGTTCTGTCGATCTCATCGCCGCGGAGGACACCAGAAACACTTTAAAACTTCTTAATCATTTTGATATAAAAACACCGCAGACTTCAAACCACAAGTTCAACGAGGAAAAGACTGTGGACAGGCTTGTGGCAGAGCTTAAAGAAGGTAAGAACATCGCGGTCGTTTCCGATGCGGGAACGCCCTGCGTGAACGATCCCGGATTTATTCTTGTAAACAGGGCGGCCGCGGAAGGTATCACCGTTTTACCGATAAGCGGTCCCTGCGCCGCGATCGCAGCACTTTCCGCTTCGGGCCTTCCCGCCGACACGTTCCGCTTCATGGGGTTTTTCCCTCGCGAGAAAAAGGATGCGCTTAAGATCACTTCACTCATAAAGGAGGGCGGGAAGGATCTTTACATCTTCTACGAATCACCGATGAGGATCGAAGAAACACTCTCAGTCATTAAAGACGAGCTGCCGGGTGCAAGGATCGCGCTCTTCAACGATCTTACCAAGGCTCACGAGCGTGCGTACAGAGGCACCCCCGCCTCGGTCTTTTCCGAACTGTCGGCCAACCCCAATGCCAAAAAGGGCGAGTATGCGATGCTGCTTTACTATGAACCCGTAGAGCGGGAGAACGCTTCCGATTGCGAGGTTTCTCTCTCACCCGAGGCACTTCTCGTCGATGAGATCGTAAAAAGCGGCTGCTCCGTCAAAGAAGCAATCTCAAAGCTTTCAAAAGACAAAACCGTTCCCACTTCCAAAAACGAACTTTATGCGGCTTCACTTAGATTAAAAGAGCTGTTTGGATAACCAAACAGCTCCTTTTTATGCTTTTTTGAGTCTCACTCCGATGCCCCAGACGGTATCGATGTAATCGCCTTTGGTGTGCTCGGATATCTTTTTTCGCATGTTGCTGATGTGGACGTTTACGGTCTTGTCCTCTCCGATATAGTGATCTTCCCATGCAAGTTCGTACAATTCCTGTTTACTGTATATCTTGTTGGGATGCTTCATCAAAAGTTCCATGATGGAAAATTCGATCTTTGTAAGAGGGATGGCAACGTCATTTGCAAAGAGAGTGTTGTTTTCTTTATCCAATACAAGCTCTTCGAAAACAATTTTGTTTCCGCCTCCGCCGCTCGCACCGTGCTTTTTAAGCTGAAGTTCTATCCTCGCTCTTACTTCTCTGACATCAAAGGGCTTTGTGATGTAGTCGTCCGCACCGTTTTCAAGAAGATCGAGCTTCGATTCGATCTCGTTCTTTGCGGAGATGACGATCACGGGTACGGTCGACTTCTCTCTTATCTTTTTAAGCACTTCCTCGCCGCTCATTCCGGGCAGCATGAGATCCAAAAGCACAAGAGAATAGTTTTCCTGATCGAAATACAGAAATCCTTCGGGGCCCGAAAAAGCCGATTTTACTTCGTATCCGGTGGTCTCGAGCATTTCTCTTAAGAGCTTGTTTATTTCATCGTTGTCTTCGATTATCAATATCTTTTCCATCAGGTGTTTCCTCCGGCAGATGTTTTTAAAGTGATGACGATCGCGAAAGTGTTCTCGCGCGGTGAGATCGCCTTTATGCTGCCGCCCATTCTTTCGGTAAGTTCTTTTGCTATGCAAAGCCCAAGCCCCGTTCCGAGCTTGCTTCTTGCGGGGTCGCTTCTGTAAGTCCTGTCAAATACAAGGTCTAAGTTGTCGGGAAGTTTTTCTTCCGTCATGTTCTCAACGCTTATCGTTGCCGACTTTTCGTCTCTTTCGATCGAAACCTTAAAGCCGGAATTGCCGTGCGTTATCGCATTCTTTACGACGTTTTGAAGCACTCTTTTAAGCGATGAGGCTTCGGCGTAAACATATACGTCGTCCTCGGGATATTCGATCTTTGGCGATCCGAGTTTCGCCTCGATGGCATCGTAGTATAAAAAAAGCGATTCGCTTAAAAACTTCGTAAGGTTCAGCGTTTCGATCTCAAACTTCTTGTCGTCGCTCACCGACGCGGAATATGCAAAGAAATCGTCGAGCATCGTCTCCAGATCGTCGAGCCTTCCGTGAATGATATCGACGTACTCCCGGCGCTTTTCAGCGTCTTCGGTTTCGTTTAACAGCTGGAAATATCCCGTGACCGAGGTGAGCGGAGTCCTTATGTCGTGAGCCATGTTGGCGATCATCTGTTTTCTGGATGTCTCCATTTTTTGAGCAGCCGCATTTTCTTCGAGTTCTTTCTTTATGCCTTCATTCAGCTCTTTTTGGAGTTTGCCGAAAGGTCCGCGGATGTGGTCTAAGAAGATCTCGGTGGATGAATCCTCAAGCCTGTGAACCCGAAGCTGGCGACAGATCGAGTTGACCTGCCGCCTGTAAAGGATTAAAGCACCGATTAAGATCGCGCATATAAGCGTGAGTATTACGATGATCAGTTTCATTTAAGCTTACGCTCCGTTTTTTCTTTATACCATTATACAACGTCTTTCTTTCCGTACAAAGTCATTCCCAAAGCAAGGTAAAAAACAAGTCCTACTGCGCCGATCACAAGTGCGGGAACTTTGCCGCCCGCAAGGTCTGAAGAATTGATAACGGCGATCCTGGTTGAGATGAGGTAGTAAGCAAAAATGAATTTTTCGCAAAAGCTGTCGCTTAAGATTCCGAGCTTGTTAAGACCCACCTGGATGAGTGCAACAATCTGGCCGGTAAGACCGATTGCAGTGAAAGTTCCGAAAATGATCGCGGGTACGTTCTTTCTGAAGAGTTCGTATACTGCCATTGAGAACATGCCGAATGCGGTAAAGAGAAGAGTCTCAACGCCGGCGTACTTAAGCACGGGCACTACATCGCCGAATGAAACCGATTTGTATGATAAGGTTGCGAGTAACACACCGATGAATGCGCAGAGCTGTAAGAGAACCGCGAATGTGAATACGGGTGCGATCTTTGCCGCGAATACGAGGGGCTTTTCTCTCTTTGATACCGAGAGGTTCTTTACAAATCCGTTCTTTCTTTCGTTCTCACAATATACGATCGCGAAGACGGTTACAAAAAGTGATGTCATCTCAGCGGGGAACGATACAAAAAGGTCCATTACACTGAATCCGGGATCTTCGATCGAGCTCGGATCGACTTCATATACCACGCTGCCTTGTTCATCAACGCTGATGGATTCGGCGTTTGATACCATGACCTGAACCTTCGTCATTGTGAACGCAAGGACTATCATTACTATAAGTGCGATAAAGTTTTTGCTCTTTAAGAGTCTGTACATGTTCATTTTTATCAGATTAAGCATTTTTGTTTCCTCCGTTATCTACGCATGAAAGATAGAAATTCTCAAGAGATGATCCGATCACGTGGATACCCTCTACGTTTACGCCTGCGGTTACAAGCTTTCTGTTAAGATCTGCTACAGATGTTGCCACCTGATATACATGGATCTTGTTTGAGTCAACCACGGTGAAGTTCGTAATGTTTTCTTTCTCCAGTACTGACACTGCAAGTCCGCTGTCGTCAGTAATGATCTCGATCTTTTCTTCGCTCTCGGTCTTAAGTTCATTCTCGGTAAGTTCTCTTACGAGCCTGCCATGATTGATGATACCGAATGATGTTGCCACTTTGTTAAGCTCTTCAAGGATGTGGCTCGAGATCATGATTGTTATGTTTTCTTCTTTATTGATCCGCGTGATGAGCTCTCTTATTTCGGTGATTCCGAGAGGATCGAGGCCGTTGATGGGCTCATCCAAGATAAGGAAATCGGGGTGACCGAGAAGCGCCATGGCGATTCCGAGTCTTTGCTTCATACCAAGTGAATAGTTCTTTGTTTTCTTATTGTCATTTTTAAGTCCCACAAGATTCAAAAGATCCAGAATGTTTTGCTTATCGTAAACGCCCATGGCCAATGCCTTAAGTTTCATGTTGTCAAACGCGTTGAACGTTCCGATCACGCCCGGATCTTCGATCAGCGCTCCGATACGACCTCTTTTCTCGCTGTCCGCGAAAAGGCATATCTCGCCTTCACTTGGACTTGCCAGCCCTGCGACCATCTTCATGATCGTTGTCTTGCCTGCGCCGTTGGGCCCGATGAGTCCGTAGATCTCTCCCTTCTTAATGTGAAGATCTACTTTATCTACCACGCATTTGCCACCGTATTTCTTTGACAGCGTGTGTGTTTCAAGAATGTAATTTGTATTTGTCATTTTGTTTTCCTCCGTTTCTGTTTTGAAGTATAGAGACGGATGTTTAAAGAATCGCAAAGAGAATATAAAGAAAGTATAAAGAAGCTTGCTTCACGAAAAGCAGGCAAGACCCCGGGGGACGGTGGTGTTGGTTTAAATAAAAAAAGTGGCTTAATCAGCCACTTTCTTTAATGCATCCATATAACCTTTGATCTGGTAACGGTATTTTTCACGTAACAAATTGTAGTTAGCGATCAGCTTTCCGAGTTCCGAATTCTTTTCTATAACATACCAGGAAGATTTTTTGCCGCGTCTTCCGGTATTTTCGATTCCCGACAAAAGCCATTCGGGAGTAACACTGAGTACGTTACATATGATCATTATCTTGTCTGCGGAAGGATTGATCTTCTTTTTCTTCCATTCGCTGATGGTGCTCTGAGCTATTCCGGTTGCTTCGGAAAACTCTTTCTGAGACATTTTTTTCTGTTCAAGTTTTTCAAATATTCTGTCGCTTATCGTCATAAATCGTCTTCTCTTTCTTTCGTTAAAATCCGGGACACCGGTGCATCTTTTTTCTATCACAAAAACTCACTGTCCCGTCAGCGGTTTCGTGAAGTTATCATATATGGAAGGGGGCAACGAATAATTACAACGAAATGAATTTGTTTTCTTCGTGCCATGATAATTCTTTTATCGGACGATCGTCTGCGCAAACAGGCCGCCGAACAGACTCAATATATTGGCGAGTATGCCGTAAGCTACGATCCGGCCGTGTTTTCCGTTTTCCTGCTTCATAAATATCGCATAAAGAACAGTTTCCACGATCAGGATCAGCAATTCATTTCCCAGAAAGATTAGCAGATTACCCCATCCTTGCGGGCCGTGCGCTTTATAAGTGCCCCATAACGTAGCATGAAGATAAAACTGCGTCAGCACGTTGGCGATAAGAAAAACGGGAATGTTACGCAACTGACCTAAGCCAAATGCAAAAAGAAGCAATCCCTCCATGATCAAAGTACCGACACAAAATGATACCGAACGACGAAAATAGCTTTTGTCATCCTGCTCGTATTTCTCGAGGTCTTCGGCCAAAACTCCCGTTTCAAAATCATAATAACAGGCCGCTTCATATCTTGTCGTCTCAATCTCGTTACTTACATATTCGGCTCCGTCTTCCCCTGTGACCAGTATTATCTTAAAATGGCTCGGTGCATAATAGGTAAATTTAAACTCGCTCCTTGTGTTACCGTATTCATTGGGAAAACCTATAAAAGGATTCCGAGTGGGAGCAAAAGCAATGCTCCATCCGTCTTCTTCATACGCCATCATCTTATCGAACATGGCCCGATTCATATCTTCCAAGTTACTGTAGGTCTGGTCATCATCTCTGTAGCCATTGCTGTTTTTCTCAAGCAAACCTACAGCATACCTGCCTTCGGGCGCATTCTTTATCTTAAGAGTCACGCTGGGCTTCGGTCCCATATCCGCATAGAGCGGCAGGGAAAGGCAAAGTGCGATATTAAAAGCCAACACACACGCGGCGGCTAATCTGAGCCACAGTCTTTTTCTTTTCTCACTCATAACATATCTCCTCAAAAAACATATCTGAATAATCGTTCGCTTTTTTGAATATATTATCATTATTTGTCACATTTTTCCAATAAAAAAGCGACCTAAAGGCCGCTTTTAAGGCTAAATACCATATATCTTAAGACTTTTTGATTTCCTTCAGCTTTTCCATCGGTAATCCGGTGTATTTTGAGACAGCAGAAAAGTCCATGCCGTCACGAAGCATATTAAGAGCGATCATAGCCAACCCTTCTTCTCGCCCCTCGGCTCTGCCTTCATCCTTGCCCTGATGATAGGCTCTTATCTCCGGAAGATCCAATACCTTTCCACCCATAGAATCACCCACTTTCCTGTGAACTGTCTCATGTTTCCTGGTAAGTTTGTTTAGCACTTTTCTTGTCATACTGATTATAACACCGTATGAAAGTGCTGACAACAAGCCCCTTTCCTGATCTTCGTTCATTCGCTCCACGATACTGTCATACACTTTTGCAAGTGAATCCATCCTCTCTTCATCTTCTTCGATCACCCCAAGATCTTTTTCATAATTGAAGATGAAATACGGTATCAGAAGATACAAATGCTTTCCAAAGATATCATCGACAGTAAAGTCAGACACCTTGATTATTCTTACAGGATACGACACCTCCCCGCCGGGAGTTTTCATGGCTATCTGAGCTTCATTGGGTGTTCTTTTTGAACCCCTCAGCAGTAACAATCCCGATTGTGGAAAACGTACTATCAGTTTGTTTCCTTCCCATTTGATATCATCCATTGCCGTTGCGGTATCATACTCTAAGAAGCGGACAAGTATAGAGTTATCATATCTTTTACTCTCGCATTCTATGTGATACTTTTTGCAAAGACCTTTTTCAATGATCTTAAAGTGCGAATCGGTTATCCGCTTCTCCTCGTTTCCGCCGGACCTCACGACAAAATGTTCGTTTCTCATCCTTTGCACGATCGCATTTCTTGTGTATTGTTCCCCGAATATGAAATTGACAAAGGGTATTAGTATATCGTCACACTCCCCTTCCATTGTTCTGAATGCGTCGTCATAAGCAAACGCATCCGATTCTCTTTTGTTTTTTGCCATCCATAACCTCCTTAGATTGTGCTGTCGCAGGAGTTAAGGATACGCTCCTGCATTTTTGTGTGTTTTGATTGGGGTTTAAGCAGGAATACAAGATTATAAGATTATCCAGAATATAGATAGAATGATTTCTGCTTGAAGTAAGAATATCATCAATGCGATCGCCACCGCAATATGGCAATATGTCAAAAAGAAAAAGTCTCAAAAAAGTGCCTGAACAAGCCACTTTGAAGGATGTATACTTTTGTTTTTGCGATTGAAGGTGGTCGTTTTGCGAAAAATTATTGTGCACATTTTAAAGAAGCAAAACTCATACAAAGCATGTTTGATCACATAAAACCATCTGAGGGATATGTTATAGACCGTGGAGATCCTGAGGACAAACATGGAAGAAAATTTCATACCTAAATCATGAAAAGTCGATACCTTGAGGTATCGACTTTTCATGATTATTCATACTTTATCTTATCTTTCACACTTATGTCCGTGCCTATCTGGACTTCGATGAGTTTAAGGAGCGAGTCGGCAATGACGGTGTGCTTGCAACCGCAAGGAAGGTTGATGACGTCGCCGGGTTTAACGGGACGTCTGACATCGTCAACGATGGCGTAGCCGGTGCCCTCGAGAACGGTCCAGACTTCGTCGCGATGCTCGTGGGAATGATAGTTCATCTTGTGGCCGGGCATGAGCGTTACCTTTACGGTAAGGCTCTCATCTTCGATATCCATTACTTTATAGCTGCCCCAGGACTTCTCGGCGTACATGACAGGTGAAGTCATTTTGTCGACGTAAGGCTTCATGTAGCTTGACTGATGCTTGTCGGAAACGAGTATGCCGTCGGAACTTGCCGCAACCACTACGTTTTTAAGGCCCATGCCGAGAATCGGTATATCAAGTTCGTTGATCACATGGGTATTCTCGCAATCGTTGCTTAAGACTGCATTACCCATTATCTTTTCATCCATGGACTCGGTAAGTGTATTCCACGTTCCGAGATCTTTCCACTCGCCGCAGTAGCGAACGAGGCTGATGCTGTTTTCTTTTTCCACGACTGCATAATCGAAGCTTATCTTTGTAACTTCGGGGTATTTGTCGCGAAGATCGTTAAAATCTGTAAAATCTATGAGTTCGTGCGCTTTGGAGAGCACATAGTCGAGTTTGAAACCGAAAACACCACCGTTCCAGAAAGCACCGTCTGCAAGATACTTCTTGGCGGTCTCAAGATCGGGCTTCTCGGTGAAACCTTTAACGGTCATGTCACTGTTTGTGAGTATGTAACCGTACTTTTCGCTCGGATAGGTGGGTTCGATGCCCATGAGGCAGATGTTCGCGCCTCCCTTTGCGACCTCGTCACCGATCTTTTTAAGCGTGACAAAGTACTCGTCTTCCACAAAAGGATCGACGGGGCAGACAACAACCGGCTCGTTTCCGTCAACTTTAAGCACATCTTTCAAGTAGCTTGCTGCGAGAGCGATCGCAGGAAATGTATCGCGTCTTGCGGGTTCGACACAGATGTCAACATCGTCGCCGAGCTGATTTAAAAGCGATGAAACCTGCGACTTGCCGGTAGCGACCGTGACTTTCGCGCCAGGAACGTTTTTCACGATCCCGCGGTAAACACGCTCTACCATGGACTCGTACCTGTCACCCGCTTCTTTATTCTTGAAAAATCTTATGAACTGTTTCGACCTGACATCGTTCGAAAGCGGCCAGAGTCGTTTTCCGGAACCTCCGGACAAAAGAATGATATTCATATGTTCTCCGATTCAGATATTAAGTCCCTTTGCTTCGTCGGCGCCGATCGAGATGTTCATGCACTGGATGGCTGCACCGGATGCGCCTTTTCCCAAGTTGTCGAAGGAACTTGCCACAACGATACGGTCGTCGTTACCTGTAACGAAAATGTTGAAATCGTCGCGACCGGACATTTCGCTTGAGAAGAAAGTGTTGCCGCAGTCGGCCTCAACTCCCAAGGGAAGTACATGGATGAACTTTTCGCCCTCGTAGTGCTTTGCGAAGCAATCTCTTACTTCGGCGGGAGTCACTTTCTTTGCAAGATGGCTTACCTGAAGCGGCACCTGCACGATCATTCCGCTGTAATAATCTGCCGTGAAGGGCGAAAACAAAGGCTCAGCGTCAATGCCGGTGATCGCCTTCATCTCCTTCAAATGCTTGTGATTCTGCGTCCAGCCGTACATTCTTGCGGAAGAAAACTTCTTATCCCGCGCTTCGTCCTCGTACTGGGCGATAAGCTTTTTGCCGCCGCCCGAGTAGCCGGAAGCCGCAAAACATGCGATCGGATAGTCCTTGGGAAGAATTCCCGCCTGTACGAGCGGATAGACGAGACTTATGAACCCTGTGGCGTAGCAGCCGGGGACCGCGATCCTCTTGCTTGTCTTTATCTTGTCCCTGTGCGCCTTCGATAACTCCGGAAATCCGTACGCCCAATCGGGGTTTGTCCTGTGGGCGGTCGATGTGTCGATGATCACGGTATATGCATTATTGCACAAAGAAACCGCCTCTCTCGCCGCATCATCCGGAAGACACAAAAATGTTATGTCCGATGCGTTAATGTATTTGGATATCTCTGTCGGATCTTTTCTGAGCTCCGAAGGGATCTTTAAAAGTTCGATGTCATCACGCTTTTCAAAACGCTCGAAAATGCGAAGTCCTGTCGTTCCTTCGCTTCCGTCAATAAATACTTTCGTCATTGTTTTGTCCGTTCCTGTATCTTTAAGTCTGATGTACTTTTTTCGTCAGCTACTTCAGTTTATCACATTACTTTTGGTTTGGCACGGTATTCCTTTGGTTTTTCAAGGAAAACTAAGGAATTGTTTCTGTGTCTTGTCACTTGCTTTGACACTAACTTTCCGTTATCTCAAGATCGTATATATCATCAAATTCTATCCGCTTATTCACTATTTTGAGCACTCTTGAGTCAATATCTATCTTCGATACCATGCCGGTTACTTTGATATAGCACTCTTCGCTGGACTTATAATAAATGCATGTTGCGATATCCCCTACTCTCAATCGCTTAAATACATTATCAAGTTCATCAAGCCTCTCTTCCGAAAGTTCCGACCTCTCGATAACTATGTGCTCCCGTTCTCTTATGGCTTCTTCGTATCCCTTAAGTGCCGCAAAAGGCATGAATTGTTTTGCTCTGTCGGCACGATCCATTTTGCTTCGTACACTTTTCATCCCTTTTTGTGACCTCCGATCTGAGCGTTCCTTTCGATCGTGGTCCCGCCCTCACTTAAGTTCATGCCTTTGAGAATGGCATTCTTGCCATATTTGTTCTTTATTGAAAGCACGGCCTTTTGCATCTTGTTTTCTTTCTCCATCTCCTGCGGATCTGTGAAAAGATCGTACTGTCTGAAGGTCTCGTCCACAAGGTTGTTGAAGGAGATGCTGATTCTTTTTACCATGGCATTCTTATCTTTTATGCGGTCGTAGAGAGCATCAATGTGAGGCATCATGGCTTTCGACGAGCTCGTTGCCACGGGAAGCGTCGCCGTGCCGTTGGCATGCTCTCCCCTGTATGCGCCCGAGTACGAAAGATAAACCGTCACGGAATCGGTGATGTAGCCCTTGTCCACCAGATCAAGGCACATAAGATCGATCATCTCCCTTACGATGAGCCGCGCCGATTCGTGGTCCCGTTCTTCCGCAAGCACCTGGCCGCTGGAGATTGACGTCGATCTTGATTTGTAATTCTTGATGTCAGCCATCGTGGTGGTCTCGCGACCCCAGGCGTGATCTATCAAAAGCTCCGCGTCCTTGCCGAAAAGATGATACAGAAGATCCTCGTCGGCGTTCGCAATCTCCCGCATAGTCTCTATTCCGCTTTTTCTAAGCCGCTCCGTGATGCCTGGGCCGATCCTCCAGAAATCCGTAAGGGGTCTGTGATCCCAAAGTTTTTCTTTGTAACTATCTTCATCAAGTATTCCGATGTGATCGTCGGTATGCTTGGCCCATATATCCAGCGCGATCTTGGCAAGATAAAGGTTTGAGCCGATGCCCGCCGTCGACGTGATACCCGTCGTCTCCAGAATGTCGTTCATAATACGCTTTGCAAGCGTGTACGCCGTCATTCCGTACATCGTAAGATAGTCGGTCACATCCATGAAAACCTCGTCTATGGAATAAACATGAATGTCTTCCTTTGAAATATATTTAAGATATATCGAGTAGATGTCCGCGGACACTTCGATGTATCGCTGCATCCTCGGCTCTGCCATTATATAGTCGATGTTCTTCGGAATCTCGAAAACCCTGAGCCTTCCCGGCACCCCCAGCGCTTTCATGGCAGGGGAAACAGCAAGGCATATCGTCTTGTCGGTTCTCTCCGGATCGGCCACCACAAGATTGGTGGTAAACGGGTCCAATCCGCGCGCTATGCACTCCACCGATGCGTAGAATGATTTGAGGTCTATGCAAACATAAGTTCGGGTATCCATGGCTTGATTATATAAAAAAACCCGCTTGAAAGCAAGCGGGTCTGTTTCATATTTACTGTTCTTTTTCTTCGTCCCTTACTATCTCATCGATAATGAAAGGCGGGCGGGTACGGGAGGCGTCAAGGGTACGCCAGAGGTATTCGCCCAGCACGCCGAGCGAGGAAAGTATAAGGCCCGACGAGATCAGCACAACGCACATAAGGCTGGACCATCCGGCGATGGGAACACCCGTAGTGAATTTCTCGATCAAAACTTCCACAAGCAAGACAAGTGCCAGGATATCAAATACAATGCCCACCCAGGTCATGCATTTGATGGGGAAGAAAGAAAAACTCATCATGGAATCCAGCACAAGCTTGAACTTCTTGGCCAGCGTCCAGCGCGATTTTCCGACTTCGCGGTTCTTTCTGTGGAAATAAACTTTATCGGTCTTGAAACCTGCCCAAAGCACCTGGAGAGTGAGCGATGAGTTCTTCTCGTCAAGAAGCTGCAGCACCTCGATGACCTGACGGTCTATAAGATAGCAGTCGCAGCCGCCCTTGGGCATGTTCTTGTTGATGGTCTTTCGAACGATGGCATAGTACATGTTGGCGAAGAAAACCTTGATCTTACTCTCGTCGCGGTCTTCGCGAACCGCAAGAACAACCTTGTTGCCGGCTTTCCAGCTTTCGTACATTTCAAGGATGATCGCAGAATCTTCCTGAAGATCGGCCTGCTTTGTAACGGCACAGTCACCTGTACATACGGAAAGGCCGGCAAGAAGAGCGGCATGCTCGCCAAAGTTTCTTGAAAGTTTTACGCAGACGACATTTTTATCCTGCGCTTTTATGTTGTTCATGACTTCCCATGAATTGTCGCCCGAACCGTCGTCAACAAAGACGATCTCGTAATCTCCGAGCACGGGAAGTATCTTTTCTTTCATGTCCGCATAGAGCATGTCGAGCGTGTCTGAATTGTAATATACGGGCACTACTATGGATATCTTACTCATCTGATAAGCTTCTCCTAACCTTTAAAGTCGTTTAACACTTTTATAACGTAATCCTGTTCTTCGTCCGTCATACCGTTGTACATCGGGATGGAAAGAACTTCATCGGCGTACTGCTCGATGAGCGGGAACGAACCTTTCTTGTAACCCATGTACGCATAGCACTCCGAAAGGTGAGGCGGGATCGGATAGTGAATGATCGTGCCAACATTGTGCTCGTTAAGGTAGTCGATGAGCGCTTCGCGCTTCTTTGTCCTTATTACGAACTGGTGCCATACGCAGTTTGCGTTCTCTCTTTCGTAAGGGAGCGTAAAGAGCGGGTTGTTAAGCTTCTCTTTATATTTTGCGGCCAGCTTCTCGCGTTCTCTGGTAAGCTCGTCCACGTGGGAAAGTCTCACGCGAAGAAGCCCTGCCTGTATCTCGTCGAGACGGGAATTCATGCCGACTTCCTTGAAATGATAGCGGACTTCGCTTCCATAATTTCTAAGCATCTTGACTTTTTTAAGTATCTCTTCGTCGTTTGTGACGAGCGCACCGGCATCACCGAATGCACCGATGTTCTTTGAAGGGTAGAAAGAAAAACATCCCACATCTCCGAAAGAACCCGTCATCTTGCCTTTAAAGCAGGCGCCGTGGCTCTGCGCACAGTCCTCTATGAGCTTTAAGTTGTGCTTTTTGCAGACCGCAACAACCTTGTCCATGTCCGCAGGTTCACCGTAAAGGTGAACTACCATAACGGCCTTGGTCTTGTCGGTGATGGCTGCCTCAAGCTTGTCCGCGTCGATGGAATGGTATTCGTCAGGATCGATGAACACGGGAGTTGCGCCGTTCACCGTGATACCCATAACGCTGGCGATGTATGTGTTGCCCTGTACGAGCACCTCATCGCCCTTGCCGATGCCCAGCGCTCTGATTCCGAGAATGAGCGCATCAAGCCCCGATGCAAGGCCTGCGCAGTATTTGGTACCTATGTATGAAGAAAACTCTTCTTCAAAAGCCGAAACTTCCTTACCAAGGATGTACCAGCCCGAGCGAAGCACCTCAAGTGCCTTTGCCTCAAACTCATCCTGATATTTGAAAAATCCTCTGTCGAGTCGATTGGTTTGTATCTTTTCCATAAATTTGTCCTTAAATCAAAAAAGTGGTGAGTCCTACGACCCACCACTTGATGATACACTTTATCGGCTAAAAAGTCTA
>JAEEGI010012412.1_pt1 | contig 18240 bp, 8 predicted proteins | sample 8958751 | NCBI WGS metagenome assembly JAEEGI01 (sample SAMN16246545, study PRJNA631951) | gut metagenome | biome: gut microbiome; feature: rumen; material: KS-attached | host: Bos | place: Iran: Karaj | collected 2018-10 | reverse complement strand
CTGAAGCTCTTCATCAACTATGGCATCCTCACCGAGGAGAACTTCTACGACCGTGCCAAGGACTTCTCACTGATGAAGGACACCGAAGGTAAATTCTTCACATTCGACGAGTATCGCACGCTGATCGAGGCCGCACAGAAGGACAAGGACGGCAACCTCATCTACCTCTATGCCACTGACCGCGACGAGCAATATAGCTACATCAAGGCCGCACAGGACAAGGGCTACTCTGTGCTCCTGCTCGACGGACAGCTAGATGTGCCTTGTCTGCAGACGTTGGAGCAGAAATTCGAGAAGAGCCGCTTCACACGTGTGGATGCCGACACCATCGACCACCTCATCCAGAAGGACGATGCTCCCAAGGAGATGCTGAAAGATGACGAGCGTGACAATTTGTCAGCCGTATTCCAGTCACAACTGCCAAAACTTGACAAGGCAGAGTTCATTGTCGAGGTCAATGCCCTCGGTGAGGAGCAGCGTCCCGTGGTGATCACCCAGAATGAGTGGATGCGACGCATGAAGGAGATGAGCCGCTATCAGAGTGGTATGGCATTCTACGGACAGCTGCCCGACTCGTTCAACCTCGTGCTCAACAGCGACCATCGTCTGGTGAAGCAGGTGCTCAATGAAGCACAGACTACGCTCAGCGAGCAGCTGAAGCCCATCGAGGCCGAGCTACGCGGACAGGAGGCCCGCCTGGCTGCCCTCAACCAGCAGACTGAGAAGCTGAAGCCCGAAGAGGTGACACAACAGATGAAGGACGACAAGGAGGCTACCCAGCACGCCATCGACGAACAGAAAGAAAAGCGCCAAAGTTTGCTGAGCGGGTTCGCTGCCCAGAACGATGTGGTGCACCAGCTCATCGACCTCGCCCTGCTGCAAAACGGCATGCTGAAGGGTGCCGCCCTCGACGCCTTCCTGCGCAGATCGGTGGATATGATCAAATAATATATTAGACAATGTATAAATAGACAAACAAAGGCAGGAAAAACTTGCACGTTAAGTTTTTTCTGCCTATCTTTGCACCGAAATCATTCACTAACCCCAAAAACAAATACTACAATGAAGAAAAAGTTCATTTGCGCCGTTTGTGGATATATCTACGAAGGCGATGCCGCACCCGAGAAGTGCCCAATCTGTAAAGCTCCTGCCTCTAAGTTCTCTGAGCTGAAGGAGGAAGGCGAGACCACCTATGCCACCGTTCATCGCATCGGTGACGGCAAGCCCGAGGGCGTCAGCGAGGAAATGATTCAAGACCTGCGCAACCACTTCAATGGCGAGTGCGGCGAGGTAGGCATGTACCTGGCTATGGCTCGTCAGGCCGACCGCGAGGGCTATCCAGAGATTGCCGAGGCTTTCAAGCGCTATGCCTTTGAGGAGGCCGATCACGCCAGCCGCTTTGCTGAGCTGCTGGGCGAGTGCGTGTGGGACACGAAGACAAACCTTGAGAAGCGCGCAGCTGCTGAGGCAGGTGCATGCGAGGACAAGTTCCGCATCGCAAAGAACGCCAAGGCTGCCGGCTTCGACGCTATCCACGACACCGTGCATGAGATGGCCAAGGACGAAGCACGCCACGGAGCAGGCTTCGCTGGACTGCTGAAGCGTTACTTTGGCAAGTAATGGCACAATAAATCACGAAAAAATCCGTTTCTCTATTAGATGAAACGGATTTTTTTGTACCTTAGCATCATCGTCTGCACGATCACGGCATGCTCTGACGACGAACAGTTCACCACGTCGCCAACGGCACTGCTCACCTTCTCCACCGACTCGGTGAAGATGGACACCGTCTTTTCTAATGTCGGATCACGCACCTACGACTTCTGGGTATACAACCGCACAAACCGGGGCCTTCGCCTGCAGAGCGTATTCCTGCGAATGGGCAACCAGACGGGTTTTCGTGTCAATGTCGACGGCTCATACCTCGACAACACGCTGGGATCAGTGGTCAACGACTTGGAGGTGCGCAGTGGCGACAGCCTCAGGGTGTTTGTCGAGCTGACAGCGCCACGCAACCAGCAGCCTGATCCACAGTTGGTGGAGGACAAGCTGGTGTTTGCACTGGAGAGTGGTGTGCAGCAGCATGTCACGCTCTGGGGACACTCCTGGGACGCAATAATCACCGACAGCATCATCGTCACACGCGATACGCTCATCAGCAGCTCGCAGCCTGTTGTCATCATGAAAGGTCTGCGCGTGGACAGTGCGGCTACACTCAACCTGCAGCACACCACGCTTTTCTTCCACAGCAAGGCAGGCATCGACGTCTACGGCACTTTGAGGACTGACAGCGTCGTGCTGCGTGGCGACCGACTAGACCGAATGTTCGACTACCTGCCCTACGACCGCATCAACGGACAGTGGCGTGGCATTCGCTTCTATCCTTCTTCCTACGACAACGAGCTCATAGCCACACAGATACGCAACACCGAGGATGGAATCATCTGTGACTCTACTGCTTTGCGCTCCGATCGCCAACGACTCTACATGGAACGTTCTTCCGTGCAGAGTTGCAAGGGCAGCGGACTGCAGGCGTTCAACTCATGGGTAGGACTGCTGCGATGTCTCTTTGCCAATGCCGAGGGCGACTGCCTCGCCTTCCACGGGGGAGCCGTCATCATCGACCACTGCACCGTGGCTCAGTTCAATGCGCTGGGCAATGGGCGCGGAGCGGCACTACGCTTCACCAACTACTACGGCGACAATTCCTATCCACTGGTGCAGATGCGCATGACCAACAGCATCGTCACGGGCTATGACGACGACGTGGTGATGGGACAGACTTTGGAGGGCGACTCCACCACGGCCTTCTCCTACCTCTTCGAAAACTGCCTCCTGCGCACACCTGCCCTGGAGGACACCATCAACTGTCGCAACATCATCTGGGAGACAAAGGACGACAGCATTCAAGGCGAGAAGCACTTCCGGCTGATCGACAGTCATGACCTGCGTTACGACTTCCACCTCGACTCGCTGTCCACTGCCCAAGGCAAAGGCTGCTACGATTGAAAGTTGAGAGTTAAGAGATGAGAGTTTAGATATTGAATCATAAAACTAATCAGACAAAATATGAAACTGAAAATTGCTGTATTGCCGGGCGACGGCATAGGACCAGAGATTATGAAGCAGGGCGTGGACGTGATGAACGCCATTGCCGAGAAGTTCGGACATGAGTTCTCCTATGAGGAGGCTATCGTAGGAGCGACGGCCATCGATGCGGTGGGCGACCCCTACCCCGAAGCGACACATCAGACGTGTATGCAGGCTGATGCCGTGCTCTTCGCTGCCGTCGGATCGCTGAAATATGACAACGACCCCACGTCTCCCGTACGACCGGAGCAGGGCCTGCTGGCCATGCGCAAAAAGCTGGGACTCTATGCCAACGTGCGTCCCGTGGCCACCTTCGACTGCCTGCTCCACAAGTCACCGCTGAAAGAGGAACTGCTGCGTGGAGCCGACTTCATCGTTATCAGGGAGCTGACGGGAGGCATGTACTTCGGTGAGAAATATCAGGATAACGACAAGGCTTATGACACTGACATTTACACACGGCCTGAGATAGAGCGCATCCTGAAGGTGGCCTTCGAGTATGCCCGCAAGCGCAAGCACCACCTCACCGTGGTCGACAAGGCCAACGTGCTCGCATCGAGCCGACTGTGGCGACAGATAGCCAAGGAGATGGAGCCACTCTATCCTGACGTCACCACCGACTATATGTTCATCGACAATGCTTCGATGCGCGTGCTCACCGAGCCTCGCTACTTCGACGTCATCGTCACGGAGAACACCTTCGGCGACATCCTCACCGACGAGACATCATGCATCACAGGATCCATGGGCCTGCAACCCTCATCATCTTTGGGCCTGCACACGCCACTCTTCGAACCGGTGCATGGATCGTGGCCGCAGGCTGCAGGTCAGAACCTCGCCAACCCCATAGCCCAGATCCTATCTGCCGCCATGCTGCTCGAGCACTTCGACCTCACCGCCGAGGGAGCCCTCATCCGCAAGGCGGTCGATGCCTCACTGGCTGCCAATGTCCGCACACCTGAGATTCAGGTCGAGGGAGGCTCACACTATGGCACGCGCGAGGTGGGAGCATGGATTGTCGACTATATCAGAAAAGCATGAGGCGGTTGTCATTTCTTTTCGTAGCAGCGCTCCTTTCGGTCGCCGCTCCTGCCCAAACGCTGCAGCAGTGGCGCGACTCACTGGCGGTGCTCAACCGCCTCATCAGCAACGACCCCGCCTCCACCGACCTGCGCCTTCGCAAGGCCGCCGTCAACATCGAGCTCAGCCAGTGGGAGTATGCCGTCGAGGAATATGGGCGCGTGCTCGAGCTGGATGCAAAGAATCTCTCGGCACTCTATTTCCGGGCCTATGCCTACAACCAACTGCGACAATATGACATGGCGCGGGCCGACTATGAGCATTTTCTCAGCATCATGCCACGACATTTCGACGCACAGCTAGGACTGGCCATGACGAAACGTAACCTGGGAAGGAAGACGGAGACGAGCGACGACCTCAACCGCCTCGTCGAGATGTTTCCCGACTCAGCCTTGGCCTATGCTGCGCGTGCCGGCTTCGAGCAAGAGCAGGAGCAGTACGACGCTGCGCTCTACGACTGGGAGGAGGCCATACGCCTGCAGCCTCAGCGACTGGAGTTTCAGGTGTCGAGATACAGTGTGCTCTGGGCGCTGAAACGCTATGACGAGGCACGGCGACTGGCCGACATGCTGGTCAAGCAGGGTGTGCCGCTATCTGCTTTAGAACGTCTACAGCCTCCTGCACGGAAGCGACGTCGCTGACCACCATCGACCGTCTTCCCTTCTGCTCACGGAAGGTGCAGCGGTCCACATGGTGCGTCACATATTCAATGATCTGTCCGAAGGTGTCGCTGTCGTAGAAAGGACTGTTCGTGGCTGAGACGAAGAAGAGGAACATGCGCCCTTGCTTCAACATGACGCGCTCGCAGCCCAGGCTCTTGCCCAGCCGGCGCAGCGGAACCACCTGCAGCAGCTCCTCGCCGACCTTGGGCATCTTTCCGAAACGGTCAACCATCCTGCGCTTGTAGGCCTCCATCTCCTTGTCGTCCCTGATGTTGTCCAGCTCACGATAGAGCAGCATGCGCTCAGAGTCGTTGGGCACATAAGTATCAGGGAAGTACATCTCGAGATCGCTGTCCAGCACGCAGTCCGCAACGAACGGTCCCTGACCCACAAAATTCCGTCCATCCGCCTCTTCGTCCCTTCGTCCCTTCGTCCTTCCTCCGTCCATTCGTCCATTCGTCTTCCCTTCGTCCATTCGTCCCTTCGTCTTCCCATAATCCTCGTTCCTCAGCTCCGCCATCGCCTCATTGAGAATCTTCTGGTAGGTCTCATAACCCAGGTCACTGATGAATCCGCTCTGCTCCGCTCCGAGCAGGTTGCCGGCACCACGAATGTCCAAGTCTTGCATGGCGATGTTGATGCCGCTGCCCAGCTCACTGAAGTTCTCCAGGGCTTCCAGCCGACGGCGGCTGTCCACTGGCAGTGCCGACAAGGGCGGTGCCAGCAGATAGCAGAAGGCCTTGCGATTGCCTCGTCCCACGCGTCCACGCATCTGGTGCAGGTCGCTCAGGCCGAAGTTATGGGCTGCGTTGATGATGATTGTATTGGCATTGGGAATGTCGATGCCGTTCTCGACGATGGTGGTCGACAACAATACATCGTAGTCGTAGTTCGAAAAGTCGAGCACCACCTGCTCCAGCTCATCAGGCTTCATCTGTCCGTGGCCGATGGCGACACGACAGTCGGGTATGTGCTTCACTATCATCTCCTTCAGATGGATGAGGTCGCCAATGCGGTTGTTGACGAAGAACACCTGACCGTTGCGGCTCATCTCAAAGTTGATAGCCTCGACCACGATCTCGGCCGAGAAGGTATGTATCTCTGTCTGAATGGGATAGCGATTGGGGGGCGGCGTCTGGATGATACTCAGGTCGCGGGCGCCCACCAGCGAGAACTGCAGCGTACGTGGGATGGGCGTGGCACTCATTGTCAGCGTGTCGACATTGGTCTTCATCTGACGGAGCTTCTCTTTCGTCGCCACGCCGAACTTCTGCTCCTCGTCAATGATGAGCAGACCCAGGTCATGAAACTGCACCGTCTTGCCGATGATCTTGTGCGTGCCTATCAGGATGTCGATCTTGCCGTCGGCAAGGTCCTTCAGCAGCGCACTGGCCTGCTTGCCCGTGCGGGCTCTGGTGAGATAGTCCACTCGCACGGGCATATCCTTCAGGCGCGACGAGAACGTGCGGTAGTGCTGGTAGGCCAGCACGGTCGTAGGCACGAGCACAGCCACCTGTTTGCCGTCGACGGCTGCCTTGAAGGCGGCACGCACGGCAACTTCGGTCTTGCCGAAGCCTACGTCACCACACACCAGGCGGTCCATGGGCTGAGCACGCTCCATATCGGCTTTCACGTCCTGCGTGGCTTTCAGCTGGTCGGGCGTGTCCTCATAGAGGAACGATGCCTCCAGCTCATGCTGCATGTAACTGTCGTGGCTGAAGGCAAAGCCACGCTGGTGGCGGCGGGTGGCATAGAGACGGATGAGGTCGCGGGCTATGTCCTTGATCTGCTTCTTCGTGCGTTCCTTCAGGCGCTCCCACTGGCCAGTGCCCAGCGTCGACACGCGGGGAGGCTGTCCTCCCTCCTGCGACTTGTATTTCGACACCTTATACAATGAGTGTATCGACACATAGATGGCATCACCATTCTGATAGATGATCTTGATGGTCTCCTGATAGCCCTCGCCGTTGGGCAGGGGCATACGCACCAGCCCGCCGAACTTGCCGATGCCGTGATCGATGTGCACCACATAGTCGCCTATCTCAAACTGCTGGATCTCCTTCAGCGTCAGCGCCACCTTGCCGCTGCGGGCCTTGTCGCTCTTCAGGTTGTACTTGTGGAAACGGTCGAAGATCTGGTGGTCGGTGAACAGGCACAGACGCTGGTCGTGATCCACGAAACCCTCATGCAGCGTCTTATTCACCCCAGTGAACGTGATGGTCTTTCGCTCGTCGAAGATATCCTTCAGTCGCTCTATCTGCTTCGCACTGTCGGCCAGGATAAACAGCCGGTAGCCTTTCTCCTGATATTCCTCCAGCGAGGGCAGCAGCAGGTCGAAATTCTTGTGAAACAAGGGCTGGGCGCTGGTATTGAAACGGATGACCGTCGTCCGACGGTCGCCTTCCCCACCCTGCTGGCCGCCGCGCAGCTCGATATGCTTGAAACCGGCGCTGTCGCTGGCATACTGAGCACCACTGATGATCTGCGTGTCGCGCTGCATCTCCTGCATGATTTGTCGCCGCTCCTGCTCCGTGGCTCCCTCCAGGCGCTCGGTCATCGCCTGCTGCGAGAAACCCTCCTGATAGGCACGCTCGATGACCTCCGCCACATACTGGCTGTTCTTCATCACCAGCACGGCATCCTCAGGCAGGAAACGCAGCAGCGACTCCTTCTGCTCCACAGCCGTCAGCTCAGGCACGATGCTCACCTGTTCGCGACGTTCCTTCGACAACTGGCTCTCCACCTCAAACGTCCGGATAGTGTCTATCTCATCGCCGAAGAAATCGATGCGGAAGGGATATTCATGACTGTAGCTGAACACGTCGAGGATGCTGCCGCGCAGGGCATACTGCCCAGGCTCATACACATAGTCCACCTCATGGAAACCCAGCGCGTGCAGCTCTTCCATCACGCTGTCGGTCATCACCGTCTGTCCCTGCTCAAGCGTCAGCGTCCTTGTGTCCAGCTGCTGACGCGTCACCACCATCTCGGCCAGCGCCTCAGGGTAGGTGACGATATACAGCGACGACGCTTCGGAACGACTCGTCAGCGCTGCCAGCACCTCCGTACGAAGGATCTCGCTGGCGGGGTCTTTCTGCCCATATCTGATGGCTCGCTTATACGACGACGGGAAGAACAACACATCCGTCTCGCCTCGCTGCTGCACCAGGTCGTGGTACAGGTAGCCGGCATCATCGCCATCCTGCATCACAAACACCATCACTCGCGCTGTCCTGAGCGCGCTGAACACCACCGACGGCGCAGAGGCCGACAGTCCCTCAAGGACAATCCGCCGCGTCGTTTCTCTCTCTATGGCCTTGCCCAGCGCTTTCACCTGTGGCGACCCGCTGTAAAGGCCCTGAAACTCCTTTATCTCCATTTCCCTTCTAAAGGTATACTCATCCATTCCTTGCGCTCCGTCTCCGTCATCTTCTCAATGGCGTAGCGAAGCATGGTGCGAGGCATCTCGTGCGCATGCTGACGGAGAAACTCCCTCAGCAGCTCCATCGAGCATCTCTTGCCCATCTCGCGAAGCATCCAGCCCACAGCCTTATGCATCAGGTCGTGAGGATGATGCAGATGGATCTCTGCATAGCGCAGGCACCACGAGGGGTCGCCCATCTGCGACGTCTTCCATGTGCAGACCATGCTCATGCGCTGCTTCCACAAGCCCGCGCCCCCTGAGTACGAAGAGCCTGGACAAGCCAGGTCGTCCAGCACTCTCAATTTATAATCCTTGTGCTGCCCCACTCTCCCGTCAGGGCCAAGCATCGTAGGCAGCATCAGCCAGTGGCCCAGTATCTTAGGCACTGAGAGATCGACCAGATCCCAGTTGTTGGCCTGTCCGGCATACTGCAGGTACATCGTCACGATCTCATCACGTCTGCTGATGGCCTCAGCATCGCTCTCCAGCCGCTTCGCAGCCAGTTTCTCGAACTTCGCAACAAGTATCAGCAGACCGCAAAGCCGCACTTCGTGCCAGCGGTTCATCAGCAGCTCAGGCACTTCGCTCAAGGCATAGTCCGCGCATGCCATCCTGACCACCTCGCGCGTCTGCGGCACTTTCAGCCCCAGAAACTCATCACCCTCGCCATACTCTCCCGGTCCCGTCTTGAAGAACCCCATGAGAATCCTTCGCTGCTCCTCATTCTGCAGCGACTCCATATGTGCGATGATCTCCCTCGCCCCCATCATTCCTTCACGCTTTGAAATCCCCACTCCTCACTCATAACTCCAAACTCCTAACTCCTAACTCCTAACTCATAACTCATAACTCCTAACTCATAAACCGCTGCCCCACCACATCCCAGTCGATGATCTGCCAAAGCGCGGCGAGATGATCAGGACGCCTGTTCTGATAGTCCAGATAGTAGGCATGCTCCCAGACGTCGAAGGTCAGCAGGGGCTTCAGTCCTTTCTGCACAGGGTTGGCAGCGTTAGCCTCCTGCGTGATGACCAGTCGGCCATCCTTTGCACCTTCAGACTTTTGGGTGCGATCGACAGAAAGCCACACCCATCCAGAGCCAAACAGCGTGGCGCCCTTCTTCTGAAACTCATCCTTGAACGTCTCAAACGAACCGAAATCACGCTCAATAGCCTCAGCCAGCTTCCCCGTAGGCCGGTTGTCAGCCTTTGGAGCACAAAACTGCCCGAAGTACAGCTCGTGGTTCAGTATCTGCCCGGCATTGTTGAGTATGCCACCCGTCGCCCGACAGACAATCACTTCCAGCTCCGTCAGCATCAGCCCATTGAGCTCCGTCCTGCCGTTTTCACTCTCCGCAGCGTCGAAGCTGGCATCACTCTGCTCCAGCAGAGCGTTAAGATTATTCACATAAGCCGCCAAGTGCTTCCCATGATGGAAAGCGATAGTCTCACGGCTAATCACTGGCTCCAAGGCCTCAGGCGCATAAGGCAGCGCCATCAACGAAAACTTTCCCATATCCTATTATATTATTAATACTCATTCAACCATCCACCATTTCTCACTCCTAACTCCTAACTCCAAACTCCTAACTCCAAACTCCTCATTCCCTTCATCGTTTCCCTCACCAGTTCAGCCAGGTAGTCGCGGTCATCCACGTCAGCTATATAGAAGTAGTCCTTCGCCCCTTCGTATGGCGGTCGCATATCCACCACCCGCAGCATCCTGCGTCCGGCCTCCGTAGGTTTCACATAGAAACAGTCGTCGCAGATAAGTCCGAAGATCTTCCCATTGCAATAAATACCATAGTCACCAAACATCTTCTTGGTGACAATCTCCCCCGCCCCACTACACTGGTCGGCGATATACTCCACAAAATCCTTATTACTTGCCATAATACTATTAACTCGTCCATTCGTCTTTTACGATGCAAATATAGCGAATATTCTCCAATTATCCTCACAAAATAGCGTTTTTTTCTTCATAGACGAAAAAATAATCCCTGAATTGTCTTCTAAAATAGACAAGCTACGTTAAGAAAATTGGTCAAAAATAGGGTTCTCCGGACTTTGCATTCTAGAAAGCGAGACAAGGCAAATGGGCATCTGCCGCCCCTCTTTTGAGCCAAAACAAGCAGAAAAGTCCCCAAAAGCGAGTTTGCAACCGCTGGTTACGGACTTCGCGATCGCTAGTATGGCACTTTGCGGTAGCTAGTATGGCACTTTGCATACGTTCCCATGGTGGGAATAATACGTTCCCACCGTGGGAATGATAGCAAGCTCCGTAACTAGCGTGACCAAACTCCGCACCTAGCGTGCCCAAACTCGCCAACTTTCGACCTCTTTTTCCCGTCTGGCAGTCATTTTTCTCGCCAAAAACGCTCTCCAAAATCGCCATTCCAACCCCTCAAAACGCCCATTTTCGGCCCTTTTTGAGGTTACTCAAGCCCACCAGAACTCACAATACCCTCATTCCCAGTTACTTGCAGACTCCTCAAAACTCGCTCATTTACGACCAAGCGGTCACAAAATCACAAAAGGCCCCTTCTCGCAAGAGCATTTGTAAAGAATATTCCCAATCATTTGTTGAATAAAAAAATCATACACATAGCGGCACAGCAGCCAAACACTCAATCATAAGCACGAAAAAAGAGACTGCAGCATGCTCAAAGCGCGCTGCAGTCCCTAAGGAGTATTCACTCCCCCAAATTTCCCCTCTCCAGTTGGAGAGGGGCTAGGGGTGAGGCCGAGGTTAGGGGTGAGGCCGGGGTTAGGGCTGAGGCTTCGCCTTGGCCGAGCCGCTCTTGTCGTTGAGGATCATGTTCACGATGCCCACGGCGTCGCTGATGGTGATATCGCCTTCGCGGCTCACATCAGCATTCTCCTTGTAGAAAGTGCCAGTGGTCGGCTTACCGAGGATGGTGTTCACCACGTTCTGAGCATCGGTCATGTTCACCAGCGCGTCGTGGTTGGTGTCACCCAGCTTGAACTTACCCACCAGGCTGACGGGCAGCACGTTGTTAGCAGGACGAACGTCCTTCAGCGCCTCACCTTTCTCCATCGGCGTGATGCACAGATAGAACACTTCGCTCACCTCAGGCTGATTGACCGTCAGGGTGACAATCTTCACATTGTTCTGCTTAGCGTCGGCATCGTAAAGCTCGCTGGCTGTGATGGTCACCTCCGTGGTGCCTTCGACCTTTTTGCTGGCCAAGGGCGAATAATAGAGTCCCACCTTGACACTCAGCCCACTGGACAGTGGCAGCAGCGAGGCATTGTTCACCTCAGCTATGATGGTGGTCTTGCCATCGGCACCGGTCTTCTTGCTCAGCATATTTAGGGCGATGTCCACCTGGCGCACATCCATCTGCAAGCCACTCTGCTCGATGCGGTGCGGACGGTCGGCGGCTTTTGCTCCCCTACGCTTGATCTTCAGCGCGTTGCTGTTGGAAGGGATGAAGTTGGCGGCCACTTCGTAGTTGATGGTGCCGTCGAAGTCGTCGGTCATGAGATAGTAAGCCGTCAGCTCGGTCTTCTCCTGTGGCATCACCATCACCTCGTGGCTACTGGTCTCGTCGCCCATCGTCACGTCGATGCGGTCGATAGGCTCGAAGCCGTTGTTGACCACGGTGAAGGTGACGGGCACCTGCTGATCGTCGGTCACCTCGTATGGATTGAAGTTCACATTGTGGTCAATGGCATTGGTGAAGGCCACTGGCGTCTCCATCACGGCAGCACCCTCTTGGTCGTTGGCCACGCAGTAGGCCACCTTCATGTCCAGTCCGTCCAAATAGCCGTCCATCGACACGAGGCTGACATCATCAGGCATGGTGGCTATCTGGATAGGTGTCGAGAAGTAGAGCTCTTTGTCATGGCTGCACAGCTTTGAGGCATACAAGTGGTTCTTGAATTCCACCGTTGCCGTGCCATCGCGGTTGGGTGTCGTCTCTTGGTCGCTCTGGCTCCACAGCAGCGCCACATCGGTCAGGTCGGTAGCCTCGTCTTCCACGATGAGGCGGAAGTCGTTCACCACGCGTTTGTCCATACCCAGCGAACCTGACAGCTTGCCCGTAGGCTCACCCTTCATGTTGACTGTGCTCAGTTCGATGTCGCGCCCGCTCTCGTTCGTCTTGATGTAGCCCACGAGGTTGGCGCCGTTCACATTGACCATCTGTGGCTTCGAGCCTTCCACCTGTGTATAGCGCTCACGCACCTTGTCATCGGGCGAAACGCTCACATAGACCATCGAGCTTTGCTTCATCGAGTTGTTCACATCCTGCTGCAGGGCCATCATCACGAGGATACTGTCGCCCTTCATGCTCACCTGATAGTCGGCGGGCACGCTGCGGCGGTGCAGACGCTTGATTTCGATGGGCTCACCCCAACTGCTGCCATCATAGCGACTGAGCATCAGGCTGCCGTCGATGTAGCGGTAGCCCTGCTCGTTGAACTTGGCCAAGCCCTGCTGCCAGACGACGACGGCATTGCCGTCTTCCTGTATGGCCACGGCGGGAGTGACGCAGCCGATGTTGCCAGAATAATAACCCACGCGTTTGTGAGTCCAGCTACCACCGTTCCTACGCATGGCCACGTAAATCTCGCTCTTCTCGGTGACGCTCTTTGTCTGGTCGTTTGCCGACATGGTCTCCAGTTCGGAGCCGTCGATGTTCTCCTTGATCTGCTCAAAGGCCACCAACTCCAGGCCGCCCGTGTTGTGAGCCTCGACAAAGTCATACATCGGGGCCTCGATGCCCGTATTGACGAGGTCGTTCTTGTTTTTATTGCGGTATATCTGCAGACGGTCATCATTGTATTCGCTGGGATCATCCAGGTTATTGAACAGCAGCGACTCGCCACCCAGCATATAGTTAGGCCGCGCCATGCCGCTCACATTGCTGATAATGGGATCACCGAGATCGGCGATGACCTTGCGACGCAGCTTCCTGTAGTTCTTCGTCACATTCTGCTGGGTAAAGGAGAAGACAGGCTCGGCATTCGATGGATGGAAGGGGTTCGATGCGTTGTCGGGCGCCAGCCAAGTCTTGCTGGCATCAAGAATGTTCCAGCTCTTTCTAGCCGTCCAGCACAGGAAGCGTGCTTCGGCATAGGCTTCCATCTTGGCCGTCAGGGTAGTCTTCATACCCGCCAGTCCCTTGACGACGTAGGCACGGTCGCGGAGATCGATGCAGGCACCGCCGCGCACGCCTGCCGTTGCCGAGGCTATCCAGATATCGATGCCGCCGTAGGCCCATGCGCACACCTTCAAGCGCGTCTGGTAGTCGAAGACGAAGTCGATCTTCGTCGAAGCGGCCGACACGTCGCCCATCTCGGCAGCGGTGTTGATCAGTCCCATCGTCATGGCAATCTTTGCATCTATCGACATGCCGAAACCTCCGATGAAGAAGCTCACGTTGGCCCGTGCCGCGGTCGATGCCTCGAGCGTCAGACCGCCGTCGAGGAAGGTGATTTCAAACTTGCCCGTCTCGCGGTTATAGTATCCGATGCCGCTGAGGAAGCCCTTGATGCCCGCGAAGGCCGACGGCCAGCGAGGGATATCGTCGAAGAAGTCGTCGTCGGCTTGCTTGGCCGTGTTCACGGCGTCCATGCAAGCCTGGAACTGCTCGTCGAAATACTGATATTTCTCCAGTTTTTCCAAGGTGTTTATAATTTGTCCGCCAGGCAGGAAGTTCTTCTCCACGCAGGCACGCACGATGTAGTAGTCGCCATTGCGCTCGATGTTCACCGTGAAGGGTAGCACGGGCGGCAACTGGAAGTTGAGTCTGTCGAAGGCTTTGTTCATATCCTTCATATCCACGTCATTGTCCCTAGCCTGATCGTCAACTTCGTTCAGTTTCGGACAGTCGAAGGCCAACGACACGTTGCTGGCCTCGTCCATGGCCGCCTGGTCGATGTCGTGGTTGTGCAGCGTGGGCAGCTCGGCCAGCGCCGTCGTGCCGTTCTTCAGCGTGAGCTTGGCGTCGTCCTCTATCTGGTCGGTCAGGTCGAAGTCGAACAGGCAGTAGTTTTGCGAGAAGGGGAAGTTGGTCGTGGTAAGCAGCGTGGTGGTGAGTGTTGGCTGCTGGGCAAATCCCTCCAGCTGCAGCTTCGTTGGGTCGAGCGCTTCCTGATAGGACAGCATGCCGGTGAGGTGGGCATATTTCATTCCGTGCCAGCCTTCGGCGCCGAACTTGCCGTCATACATGTGCTTCGTCACCTCATCTTTGTCGGCGGTCTGCGAGTAGTTCAGCGTCTCTTCGCTGTTCATCATCAGCAGGTTGTCGGCGTTGATGGTGGCAACCATATTGTTATCCTTCACAACGCCGTCGCGCTTCGGTGTCTCCAGCGTCAGGCTCTTCAGCTGATTGTCGTCCTGATGCAGCACGATGGTGTGACGGCGTGGCTTGCCGATGTTCTCCAGGGTGTTGGGGTTATAGTTCCACAGATACATCGTGGTGAGCTTTGACTCATAGCCGGAGCCAGACGCCGGTACCACCTCGATGAGCTGGGCAAACTGTCCGGCGTCGGTCTGGATAGGATAGCACCCCAAGTTGTTGTCATACGTTGCTGAGCCCTGTGAGCCCTGATTGGTCATCAAGGCATCCACGCAGGCATAGTGGAGGGTGGCATCGGTGATGGGCTCTCCTTGGCCGTTGACCACGGTGACTCGTGTGTTGCTGTTTCTTAATGCTTCTACATTTATATTTTTATGACCATAGAAGTACCATTTATCATCGTAGCCCCAAGAATGAGCATTAATATCTTTGTAGGGGTCGTAAGTCAATCGCGCTGCCACAGCCGGAAGATACCTGTCCCATTCCTTTACTAATACCAATTCTGGCTTACTGTCGAGCTTCAGCTTGTGCAGATACCAATCGAGTGAGAGCCTGAAATTTCCATAATAACTACCCATAAGATAGCAATTCGAGGGATTCTCTATCCGGACGATGCCGTTCATCGTATTGATAGGATAATAATAACTAGCATTCTGAGTCTGTTTGAAATAAAGGTTTACGGCTTCACCGCCTTCGAAATGCTTCAGCGAGATAGGTCTTAAGGCATGATGATTATTAACCTCTAAATCGACATGGTAGAGATTCGTCAGGTCATGACTGACAAGCGTGGTGTTGTAGGTCTTGTCGTAGGCGGGGAAATACACCTTTATATTGTATGTATGTCCGTCACTGGGAGGCTGGAAGAAGAAGCTGCCCTTATATCCTGTCAGGGTCTGAATCGTGTCGCCGTCGCAAGTCAGTGTGACATTTGCACCGTCATCAAAGAACCTGTCGTTAACGCAAAAATATGCCGCTGGCAGATTGAGCGGATTAACCGCCAAGTCTATTTCCTCCGTTTGGTCGATTACACCATTGACTGGTATGCCCTTGAACCGAGGGTAGCACAGCTCCTCAATGGTCTCATACGTATCCTGATAGACGCCTTCCGTCTGGATGGTATTGAGGATAGTCTGTATGTTCTGGGTGTTGTCAAGTATGAGATCGCCCGTCACATTCTCGCCATTGACCTGATAGACGAGGTTACCTTCCACACTTACCTTCTGGAATACGCACCAGTAATTGCGTATGCGAGCCCACTGCCTCGGGGAAGAGGCCGTCGTATAAAAGTAGAAATGAGCATCGTCTTCAAGGTAGAGCTTGACATTGATGTGTGCGTGATAGTAATAGTCGCCGCTTTCTTCCAGCGTCAGCCATTCGGGCAAGGGATCACCGCTATTATACGTCTCACTGATGCCTATTTCTGGCATCTCGTAGCCCACGGTGAAGCCCATACGCGGCAGATACATCACTTCGGAGGTAATGGCGACGGGATGCGATTCGACAAAATACTTATACAAATCTGCATAGCCTTCAATCGAGAATGTCTTCAGTTCGGGTCTCAGCGTGGCCGTAGCCTCTGCGATGGCCTTCTCCCCGTTGTTGTCCATGTGGATGAGCACCTGGGCCGTGATGTAGGTTTCGCCTATCATATCTGCATGATCGATATCGGGATGCTCATCCGTGAAACTGAAGGGCAGGTCGTAGACCACGGCCGATGAAATGCTCTCATGCTGATGCTTTTGTAGCTGGCTTAGCTTATAGTGTTCCGTCCACGTCGTGCCGTTGGCGTCGGTGTAGTTCACGGTGACAGCACCCTCGGGATGGTTGTTCTCGTCAGCCGTCCACTCATCCCAGCCCTCTAACTGGAACTGGAACTTGGGGAAGGTGGTGCCCACGATATATTCGTTGCCGAGATTCGCCACACGGCCTCCCGGACGCGTCCACAGATGGTAGCTGCGCGATGTGCTGACGCCGCCGGACAGGGTAGCCGTCACAGTGAAGTCGCCGGTGCTTTCGCCAGTATCGAGGTAGCTGGAGCCATCGTCCTTTGTTACAATTGTAGCATTGGCTCCGTTACTGTTCGTAACGGAGTAGGTCACGTTGCCGGCATTGGTGGCTCCGATGGGTGTACTGGAGATGGTCAGGGGGAATACCTGACTAATAAGCCATTTCCCAAAGAGTTTCTCCAAATGGATGTTGCTGCCGTTGGCAGGCATATCCACGAAGTCGATTGTCGTGGCAGGCACCTCCGTGGCAGCTTCAGGCGTTACCGTGACAGCGAAAGAGCTCCCGATGTCGCTGACGACCAGAGAACTACGGCCTATGTACCAACCTTCATCATCAATGATGGGCACTGCTGCAATCGCTCCGAAGTCCACCGTGACAGTGGTATTCGTGGCGACGTTAGGGGCGGTGACATAATAGGTCACGGTGCCCGTCTGCTCGTCGAAGGTGAAGCGTCGCGGCTCGATGGATTGGTTGCCGTCGAGCGTCACGCCGAAGCCGTTCATGAAGTAGTTCAAGAGAGCTCGCTTCACCACCCGCCAGTTGTCCATCGTGGCAGTGATGACCATCGTCTCACCACTCTTGTAGGACGTCTTGTCGAGGGCCACATTCGAGAACTGCGGCATGAAGGCATAAGTCTGATAGTTCAAAAGGAAAAACGTGTTCTGCAAGTCCTCCTGTGAGAAGAAGATGGAGGTCATGGCCTCCTCGGCAGGATTGGCCACCTCAAACGGGCCAAGTTCACTGACTTCGAATAAGAGTCTCTTGGGCTCTCCTTCCATCGTGATGGTGTTGTCTATAGGCATACCGTTATAAGCAACATTATTTCGGAAGGAGTACATGTACTCGTCGTCGGAAGGACGGTAGAGATACATGGCTACGCTGCTTACTGCTCCGACATTGATGGGCGTGAGCACCACATTGCGGGTCCTGGACATGCCGTAGTCGTCGGCATCGATGGGCAGGCCGCAGTGGTCGGTGTAGCGCGTCTGGAGCACCAGACGGCTATCGGCACTTATCCTTACGTCTGTCACCAAATCAAATGCGAGAACTACATACTGCCCCCAGCGGAAGCAATAGATTTCCCTATAATCAAATCCATTCGCTTGAAGTACTTCAAGCGGGGTGGCGTATTCGCAAAGGGCAGGATCTTCCGTGGCCGTGTGATTGATGTTGTAAATCACCACATCGTATGCTGCCTCGGCATGATCAGTCCTGAGAACGCCGAACACGACGGGCGCGTTGCCGCTGTAGGATTCAGACGCATACCTTTCTGCTTCAATGTTGACGGTCTTGGTGATCTCGCCCGGCGCGAAGGTCACCGTGGTTCCCTCGTCCCAAAGCGAGGTCAGGCTATTCAGCGTGATGCTGGCCTCATGTGAGTCTTCGGTAGCATATGGTCGGCTGAGCTTAATCCTGACTTTTGGATCGCCGCCATCAGGATCAACGATGACATCGTCAGGCCCCGCATCAATCACGTAGACACCAGGGCGGTCTGGGTCTTCGTGTCCACCCGTGAAGGTGATAACGTCCTTCGTCTGTGCACTCGCCGTGGAGATTACTCCTCCAAGCAGCACGAGCAACAGGCACAGCCAACGGGCTGCCGTCGGCCGTCGGTAGATGGTTGTTCTTGTTGTACTCATAGTAGTAAA
>JAEEGI010012411.1_pt1 | contig 18240 bp, 14 predicted proteins | sample 8958751 | NCBI WGS metagenome assembly JAEEGI01 (sample SAMN16246545, study PRJNA631951) | gut metagenome | biome: gut microbiome; feature: rumen; material: KS-attached | host: Bos | place: Iran: Karaj | collected 2018-10 | reverse complement strand
GAAGAAACGCTTCGGCAAAGTAGTATGTTTCCGTGACTTGAAAGATAACGTGGATGCTGCTATCAAACTGTTCAGCAATAACCAGCCGAATGAGTTTATCATCCGTGAGCCTTTTGAGGAAGTGAAGAAGGAACTGAACGACCTCACGATTGAGTTTCTGAAGACACACCCCAAGCCGCAGTATATTGACACGCTGCAAAGCGAACTGGATAAGCGTGACTTCGTGCTTGCATTCCGTGAAATCATCAAGAAACAGGCTGAGATACAGATATACGAGGACTATAATGCCAATGATCCAGACCTCTACATGACTGAACAGGAGTTTGCTGACTTCAAGAGTAAGTACCTTGACATAACAGTTGGCGTTATTAATCCTCCTGTCGACACAACACCAATGGCAGCGGAGGGAGAGTTGCCATACAATGACGAAAGCGGTTTGGAGGATATAGACTTCTGTCTGGAACTTCTGCATAGTGATGTTATCAACGTCGCATACATATTGGAACTGATTGCCAACCTGAATCCTGATGAAGAGGACTACGACAAGAAGCGCCAGGACATTCTTGACACGATGATTAAGGATGCCGTGATGCGCCATAAGTCAAAACTCATTGATGACTTCATCCGTGAGAATGTTGATAACGACAAGGCAGGATTCCAACAAGCAAAGGCTGATGGCTCAATGGATTTAGAGAGCCGACTCAACGAATATATTGCCACTTCACGGAATAATGCCGTTCATAGCCTTGCCGTGTTTGAGGGAATAGATGAAGAGGCATTGACAAAATTCATCTCGGAATACGACTACCTGCATCGCGAGAAACCAGAGATTATCCAGAAGGCTATCCGTGCAAAGAAAGGACTGAAGCTGTTGGAACGCTCAACGATGTTGAAACGGATTATTGAGCGACTGAGAGAAATCATTAACACGTATAATTGGGACTAAAATAAGAATTAAGATATGGGCGAAGACCTGCAACAGAAACTACGCAGCCAGCTATGGATGGTTGCTAATACGCTGAGAGGAAACATGTCGGCAAGCGACTTCATGTACTTCTCTCTTGGCTTCATCTTCTACAAATACCTGTCGGAAAAGATAGAACTGTATGTCAATGACGAGTTAGAGGCTGACGAAACCACCTTCCAGAAAGTATGGAAGAGTGATGACGAGGAAATGAAAGAGGAAATCAAGGCGATGTGTGTTGATAACCTCGGTTACTTTGTTGAGCCGGACTTCCTTTTCTCCACCATCATAGATGCCATCGGGCGCAAGGAGAATATCCTACCCCAACTGGAACGATCATTGAAAAAGATTGAGGACAGCACTATCGGACAGGAAAGTGAAGATGATTTTGGAGGTCTGTTCTCCGATATTGACCTTGCTTCTCCCAAACTTGGCAAGACAGCTGATGACAAGAACCGACTTATCAGTGACGTACTGGTAGCACTGAATGGCATTGACTTCGGACTGGAAGATGCCAGTGACATTGACATTCTCGGTGATGCCTACGAATACATGATAGGTCAGTTTGCTGCAGGTGCAGGCAAGAAGGCGGGTGAGTTCTATACGCCGCAGGAGGTCAGCCAGATATTGGCAGAGATAGTAACGACGGGCAAGACTCGATTAAAGAATGTCTATGACCCCACTTGTGGCTCCGGCTCACTGTTGCTGCGTACAGCCCGAAGCGGTAAGGCTGACAGCATCTTCGGACAGGAGAAGAACCCAACGACCTTCAATCTGGCCCGAATGAACATGCTGTTGCACGGGGTGAAGTACAACGACTTCGATATTCAGAACGGTGATACATTGGAGGCAGATGCCTTTGGTGACCGCCAGTTTGATGCCGTTGTAGCCAATCCCCCATTCTCTGCCGACTGGAGTGCTGCCGCCAAGTTTAACAACGATGACCGATTCAGCAAGGCAGGTGTGTTGGCTCCTAAATCAAAAGCCGACTATGCCTTTATTCTTCACATGATCTATCACCTCAATGATGGTGGTACGATGGCTTGCGTGGCTCCGCATGGTGTATTGTTCCGTGGCTCTGCTGAGGGAAAAATTCGTCAGTTCCTGATAGAGAAGCGCAACTACATTGATGCAATCATCGGTTTGCCAGCCAACATTTTCTATGGCACCAGCATCCCCACCTGCATCATCGTCATCAAAAAGTGCCGTAAGGAGGGTGACAATGTGCTGTTCATCGATGCCAGCAAGGAGTTTGAGAAGGTGAAGACCCAGAACAAGCTCCGTTCAGAGCATATACAGAAGATTATCGACACCTATAGGGAACGCAAGGAGATTGAGAAATATAGTCACCTTGCCACCCTGCAGGAAATCATCGACAACGACTACAATCTCAACATTCCCCGTTACGTTGACACCTTCGAGGAAGAGGCACCCATTGACATTCACGCCGTTATGGGTGAAATCAAGGTATTGGAAGCCAAACGCGCAGACCTTGACAAGCAGATTGAGGTGTACCTGAAAGAATTGGGAATTGTAGAATAGGGAATCACATGGCAAAGAAGACAATAAAGACTGAGAATAAACAACCAGTCGCATATTACGACCAGTCCACGAATTTTGAAGTCGCAAATTGCGACCTCAAAACTATGAGGATAGAATCACTTATAAGGTTCATTAGGGAGAAGCAAGTGATACTTGATACAGACTTAGCTATGCTATATGGCGTTGAAACCAAGCGTCTTAAAGAGCAAGTTAAAAGAAATATAGACCGTTTCCCCGATGATTTCATGTTTGAGCTGACCCGTGAAGAACTTAATAGTTTGAGGTCGCAAATTGCGACCTCAAACGGAAGAGGTGGAACAAGATACTTGCCGTATGCCTTTACAGAAGGAGGCATTGCTATGTTGAGTAGCGTATTGAAATCAGGCATCGCCGTTGAGGTAAATATCCGTATAATGCGTGCATTTGTTGCCATGCGCCAGTTCCTTGCTACTAATGCACAGGTATTCCAGCGACTTGCCAACATTGAGTATCATCAGATAGAAACAGACAAACGCATTGATGAGGTGTTCAAGCGTTTGGATGCTAATGTACAGCCACAACAGGGAATCTTCTATGATGGTCAGGTGTTTGATGCCTATCTATTTGTCAGCGACTTAGTACGTAAGGCTAAAAGTTCCATTGTGTTGATTGACAACTATGTTGATGATACAGTGCTTACGTTGCTTGATAAACGGGCGGGCAATGTGACAGCCACTATCTACACGCAGCATATCAGCCAACAGTTCCAACTTGACATCAATCGCCACAATACTCAATATCCTTCAATCAATGTGGAGCATTTCAACAGAGCGCACGACCGTTTCCTTCTAATTGATGATGAAGTATATCATATTGGTGCTTCCATCAAGGATTTGGGCAAGAAGTGGTTTGCCTTTACGCTGATGCAAGACATCACTACAACGGAACTCATTAACAAAATTACGACAGAATGACTATGGTAGTAGATAAACAGAATAAAGTCCTTAATTTCCCAACTTTGAGATTCCCAGAATTTACGGTTGAATGGGAGTTACACCCAACAACAGACTTCTTTGAATTTAAGAATGGGCTTAACCCAGACCCAAAACGCTTTGGTTCTGGAACAAAATTTATTTCTGTCATGGACATTCTTAATAATCGCTACATAACTTATGACAAGATTATTGCTTTTGTTGAGCCAAAGGGAAATGACTTGAAAGAATTTGGTGTGAATTACGGTGATGTTCTTTTTCAACGTAGTTCAGAAACTCTGGAAGATGTTGGCAGAGCAAATGTTTATCTAGATAAGGAAACGGCATTGTTTGGCGGATTTGTTATTAGGGGAAAGAAAATCGGGGAGTATAACCCTTTATTCTTCCGCTATCTTCTTTCTAGTCCACATGTTCGAAAGAGAATTGTGGTTAAAGGAGCAGGTGCTCAACACTTTAACATTGGTCAAGATGGACTTAGTAAGGTTTATATCTTTGTGCCAACTACAAAAGAACAAGAGCGTATAGCCCGATTACTTGATTTATTAGACGAACGAATAGAAGCCCAAATCAGGATAATTGACAAGTTCAAATCCTTAATGCAAGGGCTGAACAATGAGTTGATGGATAATCCGAAATGGGCTAAAGTTTATATAGGTGACTTTATGGAGTTCTATTCTACCAATTCACTTTCCTGGGAACAATTGAACTATAACGATGGACAACTACGTAATCTTCACTATGGACTAATACATAGCGGACTGCCAACATTGGTTGACTGCCATAAAATTTCTCTTCCTTATATCCAGGATACTTCTTTACCCAAGCAATATGTTATTTGCAAGGATGGTGATGTGGCTTTTGCTGATGCCTCAGAAGATACAGAAGAAGTCGGAAAGGCTGTAGAACTTACCAATATCGGGACTCAAACAATAGCTTGTGGACTCCATACAATACATGGTCGTGATGTCAAGAATATAATGGTAGGAGGTTTCAAAGGATTTGCTTTCAACAGCAAGTATTTCCATGACCAACTACGACGAATAGCACAAGGTTCAAAAGTTTACTCTATCAATACTGACAATGTAAAATCATGCTACATCTATATCCCTACTATTGACGAACAACAAAAGATTGTTGGACTCTTATGTTGTATGCAGGATAAGATAGAGATCGCAGAAAAAGAACGGCATCTGTATGAAAGTCAGAAACAGTTCTTATTGAGGGGGCTGTTTGTATAGCCAAGAGTCAGACAAACATTTCTTTGAGCAGATATGACTTTTGGCTCCGCAATGCGTTCAATAAACTTTTCTCGGAATTCAACTTCTCAGAAACAACATTCATTAGCAAGACAAATTTTGATAACGTGTCTTTGTCAGGAAGAGGAACATAATTCTCCAAAAATCGCTGGTTGGTTATATTGATGGTATTCTTTGCCCCCTTTTGAATTAGCTTATGTAAATAGTTCTGGGCATTGAGTGGGCTACAGAAGTAGTAGTGAAGATATACAGCCACTTCATCGGAAACGGGCTGATATACTCCATACAATGGCGATACTGCCACATTGGTTTCTATTGCACTTCGTTTGACTATGCCAAATGGAAAATCGCCAGTAGGACTCTTCGTATATATAATGTCACCTTTATGAGCTACGTTATAATTAGAGGTGTCCGCTGCTGAAAATGAACGTCCCAAGTATTCTATCTGATTAACGATACCCTCAGAGACAGAAACAGAATGAACGGGGAAAAGCAGTGAATTCTTCTCATGGCGCTCATAAAGAAGTTCTTTAAGCATTGTCCTTCTTACAGTGGAGTGCTTGCTAATCTTGTGTGTAATCCCACTTATTAGGGATTGTAATTCCTTGATTATCCTGTTTTGAGAAGTAATGCGCTCATCAATGGCGGTCAGAAGTCTTGCGATTTTCGTTTGTTCTTCCAAAGAGGGTATAGCCGTCCTGTAGCCTTTCATTTGTTCCTTATCACCTCTGGGCATCTTCACACCTTTTACACCACTCATTACATAGGCAATAAAACAATCATTGGCTATTATATAATGTAGAAAGTCTTCATTACATACAGTTTTATTGGCTCTTATTACAAAGACATCCGCACTACATCCCCCATCCCTATCAGATTTCCATACTTTTTTGAGATAAGGGCGAATATTTGAGATTAACACATCCCCCTTTTTATAGGCCATAACATTGGTATTTGTTGGTACTCCTTGGGAGCGAACTATACCTTGGAAGTCTTGAAGCATATTTTCGGTGGAAACATAGTTTTCCTCCGTTAAGATAGATGAAGAAATTCTATCTTTTGAGAATGACGTAATGTCTTCAAGTTTATATTCCGTCCACTCTTCTGTGAATTGTGGAAATCTCAAATTTGGGACTTTGACACTTCAGTTTCTCTAATCTTACGAGTCATACCATATTATATAGGTATAACCCTAAAAGAGAATAATATGGATAAGAAAACGATTAGAGAAGTTGCTGCACTTTGGAAGAGTGACAAGCAACAGTATGTAAAGCAGTCAACAATGTCGGCTTATGCCCTCATCTTAGAGAATCACATCCTGCCTGCCTTTGGTAACAAGTCCCATTTGACAGAGGATGACGTTCAAGCTTTTGCGTTACAGAAATTAAATGAAGGACTGAGCCAAAAGACAGTGAAGGATATTTTGATTGTACTAAAGATGATTCAGAAGTTCGGTGTAAAGGCTGGGCTACATGAATTCACAGATTGGAGTGTCAAGTACCCCACAGAACAAAAGAGCAAAGACTTGGAGGTATTGAGCATAAGCCATCAGAAGAAGTTGATGCAGTATGTCACTGACAATTTCACCTTTCGTAATCTCGGCATTTATATATGTCTGAGTACGGGTATGCGCATAGGCGAGGTATGTGCTTTGAAGTGGTGTGATATAGATCTTGGTACTGAGACCATCCATGTGAACAGAACCATAGAACGAATTTATATCATTGAAGGTGATGAAAGACATACAGAACTTGTAATCGGTACACCTAAAACGAAAAACTCCGTCCGTGAGATTCCAATTAGCAAGGAACTTATGAAACTTATCCGTCCCCTAAAGAAACTGATGAATGACGAATACTTTGTAATCACCAATGAAGCGAAACCAACTGAGCCACGTACCTATCGTAATTACTACAAGCAACTACTGAAACAACTCGGCATCCCCTCTTTGAAATTTCACGGTCTGCGCCACTCATTTGCCACAAGATGCATTGAAAGCCAGTGTGACTATAAGACCGTTAGCGTCATACTTGGTCATGCGAATATCAGCACAACCCTCAATCTCTATGTTCATCCGAACATGGAGCAGAAGAAAAAGTGCATCAATCAGATGTTCAAGACACTAAAATGATGAATTTTCGGATTGTCTTACCTCAATTTTGGGTGTTTATTTACACACAAAGACAGGTAAGGCATCCGTTTTCCACATATTTTTCGTACCTTTGTCGGCTCAATTTTGACAATGAGTTAATTAAGGTAGAAAGATTGGATGAAAAAGATAGATTCTTTGATGCGGTTGCGACTGAAGATAGTAGGCGGGTATGTCTCGCTTATAGTCCTCTTTGTTGTAGCTTCCGTTATCGTTGTCTGCAAGAGCGGTGATCTCGAAGACAACAGCAAGAGATATAAGGAGAACATTGACCGTCGTGCCTTCTCTGAAGGTGCATTTCTGCAACTATTCGACCTGACACAGTTAGGCGGTCAGGCTGCAATCTGGGACAGCATAAGGATTGCAGCATACGAAAAGAAGGAAAAGTGCGTCATGATGACGCTCGACTCCATGATTATGACGATACCCGACACGGCACAGGTGAGACGAGTTAAGGAGATTAAGCAACTTGTCAATGAGAAGAAGGGCTATTTGTTGGCTATCCATCAGGATTTGGAGCAACTAAGGGACGTCAGCGGACTGATGCAACAGAAGATGCCGCAGATAATCCGTCAGGCAAACCGGGCCAACCAACAGCTGACGGACGAGGTAAGCGAGAACCTGAAGGAGAACCGTCACAAGACCACTGGCATGTTCGGCTGGATGAAAAGCAAGAAGAAAGCCAATGCTGAGACGGAGGCTGAGAACCAGCAAGCCTTGAAACGTGCCAGACAACAGACGGACAGGATTCTGACTTCGTTAGCATCGGACATCCAGCAGTCACAGGAACGCAATGCCAACCAGCTGTTCCAGCACATGGAAGACCTTGTAAGGAAGGAAAGCCTGCTCAATGAGAAGATAACCCAGCTTGCAAGGGAATTCAATGCGGAGGACTCACAGATGCGCAAGTTGGGCTCCACACATCTCATGTCACATCAGCGGGAAACTTTGCACTTGGTGATGTGCTTCGGTTTTGCTGCATTTCTGCTTGCTATGCTTTTTTACTGGCTGTTTCATCGTGACGCAAATAAACGCCACAGAAACAAGATCCTGCTGGAAGAGAGCAACCGCCACAACGAGGAACTGCTTACCCTGCGCAAGAACATGATGTTGACCGTCAGCCACGACCTGCGCTCTCCGTTGACCTCTATTATGGGCTATGCAGACCTGATAGCAGAAACCACAAAGGATGAAAAGTGCAAGCAGTACGAAGAGGCTATCAGGCAATCGTCAGACAGGATGCTGACACTCCTGAATACGCTGTTGAGTTACTATCGCCTTGACACAGGCAAGGAAGAGGTGGAGATGGTGCCGTTCAGGGTGAAGAATATAATAAGCTCCCTCTTGGTGGAATATGAGCCGATAGCAGAGATGAAGAATGTAGAGATAGAAAGCATGTTCACTGGTGATGATACCGTAGTCATGGGTGACCGCAAGCGTATCCTGCAGATTGGGAGCAACCTTTTGTCGAATGCCATCAAGTTCACGAAGAAAGGTACTGTCAAGGTTGGCGTCACCTATGAGACCAATACCATAACCATGCAGATTCACGATACCGGTACGGGCATGAGCGAAGAGCAGATAAAACGCATCTTCGCCCCGTTCAGCCGTCTTGATAATGCAGACACTCAGGAGGGATTCGGTCTCGGACTGAGTATTGCCAAGGCACTCGTGGAACTGTTAGGTGGCCGGATAGATGTGGAGAGCCACATCGGTTTCGGGAGTAAGTTCACCGTTACCATTCCCGTCGTGGAGGGTGACGAGGAAATCTTGCAACTGGCCGACAGGAACACGGCGATACTTCCAGAGGGCTTGCGGATAGCCGTAGTTGACGATGATGTGACTGTTTTGAAGATGACCGTTGAAATGCTCACCAAGAAGAATGTGCAGGCAGTCGGCTGTCCTACGGCGGATGACCTGTTTGACAGGATGCGCAAGAGCGACTATGACCTGATTATTACAGACATCAAGCTGGGCGGTATGAGTGGTTTCGATCTGTTGGAACTCCTACGAGATGCCAATATCGGCAATTCTAAGTCCGTTCCGATACTTGCCATGACTGGCAGAACAGAGCGTAAAGCCGAGGACTTTATCGATGCTGGTTTCAGCGGTTGTCTGCTGAAACCGTTCTCATACGCGGAACTGACACAGGCCATAGCCAACAGTGTGAAGGAAGATGCGACATTCAAGATACCCAAAGCCGACTTCACCACACTGCTACAGGGCGAAGATGACGTGAATGGTATGCTCACCCTCCTTGTGGAGCAGACAGAGGCTGAGGTCAGCGAACTGAAATCAGCACTTGAAACGGGAGATGTGCAAACCATCGCATTTCTTCAGCACAAGTTAGAGTCACGTTGGGAGTTGTTAGGTATCGTAAAGCCCATGCTGAAACTCCGTGATGCACTGAAGGGGAAAGGTGATATGGGCAAGGCTATTGAAAATGTGGTAAAGACTGCGGAGCAGCTTGTCAGCCAAGCCAAGGAGAAGATGGAAGGAGGGGCAGCATGAACAGATACAAGGTCTTGATTGTTGAGGACGATGACGTGATGCTGCGTCTTGCCAGTAACTGGATGCATGATGCCAAGATGCAGTCAGACAGTGCCCAGAAGGTCAGCGAAGCCCTGAAGATGATAGCCGCCAACGAGTACGATGCCATTGTCTGTGACCTGCTGCTTCCCGACGGACATGGCACTAAGATTCTTGAAAAGCTGAAGGAAAATAGGATTACGACTCCCTTTGTGATGATGACCAAAGTGACGGATGCGCCATTGGCAGTGAATGCCATGAAGATGGGTGCTGCCGACTACCTTATCAAGCCTGTCCACGACATCCAACTGATAGATGCAGTGATGAAGGCTATCCGGAACTCACCTCCAAAGCACAAAGGGCATGTCATTTATGAACGTCAAAGTCCGGCATATCAGAAGATGATGCGACGTGTCAGGATATTCGCGTCAACAGATTCAACGGTGCTGATATACGGTGAGAGCGGGGCTGGGAAAGAGCATATCGCAAGAGAGATACACTATCAGAGCCATCGTAAGGATAAACCGTACATCACCAAGGACTGTGCCGCCATACATACAGATACGGCCATGTCGGTCTTGTTCGGGCATGTCAAGGGTGCCTTTACAGGAGCATCGGAAGAAACGACGGGGCTAATTCAGACAGCCGAGGGCGGTACGTTGTTTCTCGACGAAGTGGAGAACCTGCCTATGTCAGTCCAGAAGATGCTGCTCAGAGTGTTGGAGGAACGGGTGTACCAGAAGATGGGCAGCAACAAGGACATACGCTGCAATATCCGTTTGGTTGTAGCCTCGAATGAGAACCTTCGCGAAAAGGTAAGCAAAGGAGAGTTCCGCAAAGACTTGCTGGCCCGCATCAACGAGTTCCCCATTGAAGTGCCGTCACTGAGATTCTGCCGTGAGGATATTCTGCCGTTGGCGGAAGAGTTTATGAAGGAATCCAACGAGACGAACCATCTTGATGTCACAGGCTTTTCTGTTGAAGCCATCAAGAAGATCAGAGGGTATGACTGGCCGGAGAACGTCCGTCAGCTGAAGCATACGATAGACAGAGCCGTTGTGCTGACACGCTCAGGTGAGATTCAGCCTGATGAGATTGAAATAGAGGAAATTGTCAATACCAAGAATCCCTTGTCGCTGAAGAACGAAGAGCAGGAAAAGGAGAAGATTATCAAGGCCATTGCCATGACATCATCCTACGATGAAGCAGCTGAACTACTTGGAATTACCCGTGAGACACTATTTCAGAAACGCAAGAAGTATGGGTTAGCCAAGCGGTAATGATAGCCTGAAAAGTCAGATTACGTATGTAAATGATGTAAGATTGCCTTACACGATGTAAGATAATCTTACATCATTTTTTGTGCTCTTCAAGGGACTGAAATATTTTAAATATTTTATTTCGCTGTCATACAATAAGTTAGCACTATCTATTGCTTAACTGTAGCCCTAATGGTATTCGCTTTGCCGCTAATAGTGATGTGTACACAACAAACATCATTATCAATCAAGCAAAAGAGAATAGTAATGGACTACTTCATATTGACAGATAACAGTTTCTTCAGACTGATAAGAGGCGAGGCAGGCATAGACCTTCAATCCGCCTACCAAGACTTTGTTGTGCAAGTCATCAACCTGTGCAAGCAGGCTGATGACGGATATAAGACAATGGCACTGACATACGCTGAGACAGAACTCCAGTTCGTGAGTGGCGTTTCTGAGGATATAGACCTTTGTGCGAAGAAAGCGTTAGCCTTCGTGCAGAAGATGATATGTCTCATCACGGACAACAAGCAGATAGATTTCTCAGCAAATGAGCACAATATGCCAACGGGAATGCAGTGGACGGGAAAGAAAACTGATTTTGTGGAACTGGTGTACGGACTCCAGACAATGGGTGTCATCAACGACGGTAATGTCAGCGTTCGTGACCTCCTTGGATTCTTCAACCAGATATTCGGCGAAGTGATTCCCTTTGAGCAATGTTATGGAGCCTATCAAGCCATCAAGCGTAGGAAACTGACAGTTCGGGCTGCATTCCTGGAGTCAATGCTTAACGGGCTGCACAACCGAATGAAAGAAGACGACCGTAAAGAGCAAGCCAGAAGATAAAGCTTTTCATTCATACGATACGATAGAAGAAATCGGAAGGACTCAACAGCAATGTTGGTTCTTCCGATTCTTCGTTTATGGCTGCATCAAAACATTACTATCCTTTCTGCTGCAGCAGGTGTTGCAGTGCCGGGTCTTTCTTGATGCGCTCCAATTCGTCACTGACAATCTGTTTGACCTCATCCTTGATGCGGTTGTAGTTGTCGCGGATGGTCTGCTCCATGATGTCGTTGCCATTCTCGTCCCTGAAGTCTGCAATGACAGGGATTGGCTCATAGTGTTTCATCTCGGCATCCACATTGGCAGAATCCACCACAATCTCAGCATGGAAAATCTTCTGCTCAATACGCTCGTTGAAGTTGTCGGATACTGAGCCGACAAACATACCCTGCGTCAGTCCAGAAATCTTGCTGGGCGGAATAAGGCTGTCCATCTGCGTGTTGATGGAGGTGGAAACATCCTGTCGGTTGATGGAAATCGACTGGCGTTTCTGGAGAACTTTTCCAAACCGTTCACTGAGTTGCTTGGCAGTCTCACCGACAACCTGTCCACTGAAGATGTTGCCGACGGTGTTCATCACCACCTTTGCCTCCTTGTCGCCATAGTCACGGACTAACTGGCTGAAGTCCTGAAAGCCGAGACAGACCGCCACCTTGTTGCTTCTGGCGGTGGCGATGAGGTTATCCAGTCCCTTGAAGTAGATGGTGGGCAACTCGTCAATGATGACCGATGACTTCAACTTGCCCTTCTTGTTGATGAGTTTCACGATTCGGCTGTTATACAGTCCGAGGGCTGCACCATAGATATTCTGTCGGTCGGGATTGTTACCCACACACAGGATTTTCGGCTCATCTGGATTGTTGATGTCGAGCGTGAACTCACTGGCAGACATCACCCAATAGAGTTGCGGGGAAATCATTCGGGACAGTGGAATCTTGGCTGATGCAATCTGCCCTTGCAACTGCTCCTGCGCTCCGCCAAGCCATGCGTCCATGAAGGGCGAAAGGTAGTTCTCCAGTTCTGGGTAAGACGTGAGAATGGGAAAAATATCCTCATACCTTCTGTTAAGCAGTTCAATAGCATGGGGGAAAGTACAATATTTGCCACCCTGATAGATCCGTAGGAACCATATCACTGCTGCAAACAGAATGATTGGCGACTCCACGAAGAAGTCACCCTGTTTCTGTACCCATGTACGGTTAAGATTGAGCATGATGGTGTAGGCACTCTCGTAGGCATCGGCTATGTCTGTCATGAAGTCGGGGTGAATGGGATTGCAACGATGGCTGTGCCGTGGGTCATCGAAGTTGATGACATAGAATTTCGGCTTGACCTTGTAGCCGTCTGAGTGCTTCAGCAGGTGGTTAAAGGCAATGGTTGACAAGTCGGGGTACTTGTAATCGTAGCAATAGAGCGAATAGCCCTTCTCTATCTGCTGCTTGATAAAGTTGTTCACCACGGCGTAGGACTTACCGCTGCCCGGCGTACCGAGTACGATGGTGGCACGGAACGGGTTGACCACATTGATCCAACCTCTGTTCCATTTCTTCTTGTAGTAGAAACGGGTGGGAAGATTGACGGAATACTCATTCTCCATCAGGCGTGTCTCCTGCATGAAACTCTCGTTCTCGTTGTTGAAGACATCCTCCATCAGATGGTGCTTCAACAGTCTGCTCATCCACAGACCAGCCATCATCAGGCAGATGTAGCCAATGGCAATCGAGAGGATGTAGAGTGCCGTCACCACGTCGGAATGAATGGGCAACAGCAGCATCCACCAATTGATGATGAAGTAGAACACAAAGCCTGCACTGAGGACTGCCCAGATTCTCGACCAGGTAATCTTGTCGTTGATGACTCCCTTTGTGCCAAGGCAAGACAGGGCAAGCAGGAGCAGGGCAAAGAGTTTGGTGTAGAGGATGGAGTGAAACAGCCCTGCCTCACGATTGAAGTTAAGCAGGATGCGGTCAACAACACCAATATTGATGCCGTGCCCCTCTACGGTGGCATAGCAATACCAATAGACATTCATCACCACAAGGATGATACTCACAGCACGGAGAAAGTCCATGATTTTCGCCAGTGCCCTTAAATCGTCTTCTTGTTGCATAGTAAAATGGAATTTGAATTGTGAATAAATAGCATTTGAATAACAGGTAATCAGAGTTTCGGACCACGACGTTTCTTCTTCTTTCTCTGCATCCGTCTTCTGAACTCTTCTTCGGCAGGATCGACCGCCGGGTTGTCAGTGTTGAACAAGCCGAAGCCGTCAAAGTCGGAATGAGAGTGGTCGTAGTCTGATGCTGGAGTTGACTGGCTCTGCCAATGGTCGGAACCAGACGATTGCTGCCCTCCACCAGTGCCATGCCCTGTACCTTCTTGTGTGGACTGTCCTTGGTTGGTTGTCTGTCCCTGTTGTGTCTGTTCTTGGTCGTGAGGACTGCTGAAATACTGCTCCAGTGCATTTGCAGAAAGTTCCTTGCACATGCGCGAACCATTCAGAACACTGCGGCTATCATGGTCAATGAAGGTGGCTCCATAGATGCGTCCCGTGTCCGTGTAGCGGAAAACCACGTCCATACCCTGAGCCTGCAAGCGGCTTTTGAAGTCCTCTGCGTTGGAACTTGCCGCCAGTATGGGCAGTATCTTTTTTTTCAGCGAAGCGGCTATGCCTTTGTCTGCAATCTGTTTCTTCGACCATGCAAAACGCTTCTGCACTGCCTCGTAGCCGACTGACGGCCCGATCATGGAAGCCTTGAACGGATTACCAACCTTGACGGGATTAACCCGTCGAGGATGCTCACGCTCGGCAGAATGAGCAAGCTCACTCTGCTCTCGCTTACTCGCATCCTTGTTGCCGTTATCATCGGTGGCAGAATAGACCAGTCCGTGATACTCACGGTTACGAGCCATGCCCCGTGTTTCCTCCACATCTATATTATATAAGGAGAGGACGGCACGGAGTTCCCCCAATGTCTGATAGTGGTAACCACGGACAACCGCCTTGACGGTGTTGGCTATCTGCTTCTTCACGTCACCCTCACTGGCATTCACCTTGCGGAGAGGAATCTCGGAAATAGCCTGCCCACGTTCTGCCGTGTGCAGGTTGTATTTCTTCTCCAGTTCCCGTGTAGCCTTCTTGCTCTGGTAGAAGTTATTGCTGGAACTGATAGCCTTTCCGTCCTCCTTTACACGGATAGTAACTATGTGCATATGGTGGCGGTCAATGTCCTCATGCTTATAGACCATATAGGGCTGTCCGCCAAAGCCAATCTTCTCCATATACTCACGGGCAATGTTCTCCATGTCCGTGTCCGTCAGTCTGTCGTCTGGGTGCGGATTGAGGGAGATATGCACCACAGGATTCTCCGTGCGGCATCGGTCTGGAATGAAGTGCATGAAATCCTCCAGAGCCTTTCGGATGTTGACCTTGCCCGTTCCGTCATCAAAGATTCGGTTGGTGGCAAGCAGCTTACCCTCGTCTTTGTTGATCTTCTCGCCGTTGTACGCCAGTGCGCCAAACAGCGAGTTACCGAAACTTATTTTTGCGACCATTTGTCCCTATACTCGTTTGTAAGTTCCACAATCTTTGTTGCAATTTCGACCAACTGCTGCATGTACTTCTCCAGTTTGTAGGTCAGAGCCATTGCCCTGCGCTCGGAAAAGTGGCTTCTCAGTTCTTTCAACGTCTGGTTGTAGTTGTTGCCAACCATACGGAACTGTGCGTGAAAGTCGCTCAGTTTCGTGTAGTATTCGTGCTGTCCCTTGTCGAAAGTGACCACATGGAATGTCTCACCGAAGAACTGCGCCTTGATGAAAGATGACTTGCTCGTCATGCCGGAACGGTCATACATCTTCAGAAAACGCATGTGTTCCTGACTGGTGAAGTTGACTGAGTAGCGGTTTGTCGCTGGGTCAGCCTTGGGATTTCTCCCTCCTTTATTCTGTTTTCTGTTCATTCTTGAATCTGTTTTGTCTTACAATATGGTTATCACTCACTGCTTGCATGAACTATGTGCGCCTACGGCAGTATCAACGGGCAGTCCGACTTCGGAGGATAGCCCAGCCCTCGGCAGAGCAAGGGGTTTTATGCTGCAAACGGAGTTTCATGCAGCAGAAAACATACCTTGCTATGTTCTTGAGAACATTAAAATCCGCTTGCTAAAGCGGATGTGCTCTGACAGGTCTTAAAGACTGGTCAGATGAATTACTCCCTGCACCGCTGTATGCGGTTGGATAGGTTTACTATACTGCTGTGGCAGTTGAGCAAGAGAAGAATAACTGCCCGTTTAGGGGGTGGACTTGTCTTGTTTCACCGTCTTCAGCGGTTGGGCATTTCCCTGTTCAGTGAAAAGAAAGAGAACACCTTCACTGTGTCAGGCGGACGGGAATCTGTCCGTTTGGGAGTGTGGTCAGTGAAGTCTATGCTGTCCGTCAGCATGTCGCATCGCTAACCGGGTGCAAAATTACTGCGTTTTTTCGGGCTGGGACAGAGGGCATTGAAGACTAATACTGCCACGTCGAAGCCATATATCGTCAGGGGTATCTGAATGCTTGGCTGGCTGGAAAAATCGATATTCCTTTGCACACGGAAATAGTTCCGTAACCATCAAAACAAGCGTTTATGAAAGCAAGTAGAAAACCAACGAATCACATACGCGATCAGACAGACGGACAGCCATCCGTATGCGTATTCACTCATATACCTGTCTGGATAGCTGAATAAGTACATAGCTAAATAAGTACATAGCTACATAACTATACAAGTATCAACTCGGCTGATTGGCTATGAGTATAACAAGACAGACGAGCAAACGGATGGTCAGGCATTCAATTCAACAGACGACAAGCCATGTCCCTTCATGTGCATGTGTGTGAATCTGTAATCGGACAAATAGATTAACAACCAGACAATAATAAAATGAAGTAAACAAATGAGTAAGGAAAAGACTAATGAATTGTATGTAGCAATAGCTACACAAAAAGGCGGCATTGGAAAGTCAACCGTCACAATGCTACTTGCCAACTATCTCCACAACCTTGGAGGAAAGAACGTGGGAGTTGTTGACTGTGATGATCCACAGCACAGTATCAGTGATGCAAGGGAGCGTGAACTGCTCCTTATCAAGAACAACGAGGCGGACAAGGAAGTGGCAAAGGACGTGTTCCGCAAGACGGGCAAGCGTATCTTCCCCATAGTAGCCACCAATCCAGTGGATGCTATTGACCAGGCAGAAATCCTTATCGAGGACGAGAACCTTGACATCGTGCTCTTCGACCTGCCCGGCACCATCCGCAGTAAGGGCGTACTGAGCACGCTTTCGCAGATGGACTATATCTTCGTGCCTATCAGTGCAGACAGGCTGGTATTGGAGAGTGCCCTTCAGTTTGTCGCCAACTTCAAGGACAACCTCATGACAACTGGTAAGGCAGTTACCAAGGAGATATTTCTTTTCTGGACGATGGTTGACGGGCGTGAGAAGACAGACCTCTACACGCTGTATGACGAGGTGATCGGAGAACTCGGCTTCTCCGTCCTGAATACCCGCATCCCTGACAGCAAGCGTTTCCGTCGTGACTTCTCAGAGCCGGAAAAGGCAGTATTCCGCTCCACCATTTTCCTGCCTGACCCACAACTGTTGCGGGGCAGTCGTATCAAGGAACTTGCGGACGAGGTTCTTTCCATCATCGACAAATAAGGTGCAATGAGCAAGAAGAATAAGACGGACTTCATCGATGAGGACGAGTTTCTGTCTGCCGTCAGCCAGAACAAGAAAGGAGGCTGTGTCAGAATGGGGAAACCTCCACAGGAAAAGGACGAAACATCTCATGACGAAGAGCACGGGGAAGAAAGCATTTCCGAAGCCCCCGATGAGCAAGGGCCGAAGGAACTGCCACCCAAGAGCAAGGAAGACAATGAGAAGAAAAAGACGGAACGTCAGCGAGGACAGGACGGAACACTTGCCAGACTGAAATCATCCAAGGAGAACGTACAGCGAATGTCTGCTTATATCCGCATTGATAATCACAGGCGTTTCTCCGTTGCTGCCGGGGTCTATAAGACAACCATCGGACAAATGGTGGATGCCATCCTTGATGAATGGTGGGAAAAGAACCGTGACGAGGTAAGGAGCCTGTATTACCAGGACAGGGAAGTATTTGAAGACAGTTAGTCTAACATTGAAAAGAAAAAGAAGATGAACATTGTGATTATCATCTTGCTGATTTGGCTAATCGTTTTTCTGCATCTTGTATGGCTCGACATCAAGCCTTGGGAATTGATGCGTGGCAGGAAGAAGCAGGAACAGCCGAATGCAAGAGCACCAGAACAGGAAACAGAAAAAGAGTCTGATTTCGTCGGGAAAAGTATGGTAACAGTAAAGTCCAAGGTGACAAATGCCGCCAGTGTAACGCCAAAAGCGCCACAGGCAGAAGAAGGCGAGGAGGTGGACGAGAAAGACGTTACTTTTGCACCGCCAAAGCAGGAAAAGACACTCAGACAGATGACTCCCGAAGAAGAAAAAGAGGCTTTCAAGAGTTTCAGTTATTCCAAGGAGGAACAGGAAGACGAGGATGAGTATCCGGCTGAGGGATATGCCACGGGACTTACCAGTGAGGAAATGGAGAAAGCCGTTTCCGTCGCCAACGGAGCGAAAGCCAGCAAGGACGAAGAACTGAAGGCTGGCAAGACACTCAAAGAGATGGACGGTACGGAACT
>JAEEGI010012410.1_pt1 | contig 18241 bp, 13 predicted proteins | sample 8958751 | NCBI WGS metagenome assembly JAEEGI01 (sample SAMN16246545, study PRJNA631951) | gut metagenome | biome: gut microbiome; feature: rumen; material: KS-attached | host: Bos | place: Iran: Karaj | collected 2018-10 | reverse complement strand
TAGCAGAGGAAGAACGCTCATTGTTTTAATTTATAAAGAGATAGTTTCGTGTGGTTTTGGAATTTCTATAGATTTTTATAGGCTCTATTATGAAATCGGAACAGGTTACATCTGTTGAAATGTTTGGATGGCACTGACTAGTGCCTCATTTTCCTTCTCCAATTGGGTGGCAATGCGGAAATGATGGTTTGTGAGTCCGCGGAAATTGGAGGCGTCGCGGATGAGTATATGATGGTTTCTGATGAGATAGTCTTTCAGTTCGGATGCTTCGTGTGGATGAACAGTACAAAGCATGAAATGGGTTTTCGTGGGCAACACCTCGATTCCTTCAATTTGCAAAAGCCGTTCTCGGAGCTCCTGCGTCTGCTGGAGATAGCCTTTGAGATCAGAGATAATGCTGATGTGATTGTTTATGAGCCATTTGCCTGCCTCTACAGCCAAGGCGTTGACTGCCCAGGGTCGGAATTGTGCCCTTAGCTGTCTGATGACATATTCCGGAGCTGTCACAAAACCGAGCCGAAGACCAGGGATGGCGTATGTTTTGGTAAGTGAGCGTAGTTGGATGACATTGCCAAGAGAGATGGCCTTTTGCGGACTCATTGTCTCTTCCATCGTGTAGTCTTCATACGATTGATCGACGATAACCCATTTGTGCTTCACGGAGAGCCGGCTGATGAAGTCGTTGCTCACCACCTCACCAGTGGGGTTGTTGGGATTGCAGATCCAGCAGACTGCTCCGTCGGGCTGTTCTTCGTAGCCGAAGATTCGGCAGGCATCCTCATATTCGCTGAATGTCGGAGGAAACACCTTGAATGTATGCTCGTCCCTGAACGTCTGGGCAATGAGATAGATAGCGTCAGTGGCACCGCTTGTCACCATCACCTCCTGTTCTTTTACATTATATTCCTTGGCAAGCAGTTGCTCCAAATCAGTGGCTGCAGGTGGGGGGTAATGGCTGATAAGTCCGAGATGACGCCGCAGATGCTCTTCCAGTTCTTCCAACCCATTAGTGGGAATGATGTTCGAGCTGAAATTCATCTTGAGGTTCCACAAGCCGCATAAGTCGTCACCATGCCCTTCAATCATTGTCTGTCAGTATTTTATAGATTTGACTTATATCGACATACTTGCGTACATGGGCTGCCAGCAAGTCGTATTGCTGTTCTTTGTATTGGCGGATGTCGAATGGCTTACATTCAGATTTGATTCTCGTCTCAAATGGTTTGAGAATTTGGTTGATAAATGCTTGGTTGTCAAGGATACCGTGGAGATAAGTTCCTGTCAGGCGTGCCTTGTCGGTCCATCCTTCCAGATTTCCTTTCTCATCGACTGCTAACGGGGTGAGTACATGGCTGAAAGCATCATCGGTGAGAATAGTCTCGCCGTTGTGGATCTCATACCCTTCAAGCAACTTACCGTCAGGTTCGTCAACAAGGCGGAAACGGGTCTGACGTGTGGTTTTTTCGCCGGTGATGGTGGTAGTGAGAGGCAGTAGTCCCAGTCCGGGAATCCGATCGATTTCACCTTCTATATGGTTGGGGTCGCACACCTCTCTTCCCATCATCTGATAGCCTCCGCAGATGCCAAGTATCGTCGCGCCGTCGCGGTAAGCCTTCACCACCGCCTGTGCCACTCCGTTGCGACGGAGCTCATAGAGGTCGCTGACGGTTGATTTCGTGCCGGGGAGGATGATGATGTCTGCCGAGCGGATGTCATCGGTGTTGTTGGTGTAGAACAGGTGTACACGCGGGTCACGTTCCAGCATGTTGAAGTCTGTGAAGTTGGAGATGTGGCGCAGCAGTACGACGGCGATGTTGACCATTCCCTGCCGGGCGTGCATGGCTTTCCCTGCCAAATCTACGCTGTCCTCCTCCTCTATGTGGATATCCTTGAAGTAGGGAATAACACCGAGTACTGGCACTCCACACAGGTTTTCCAGCATTTTCCTACCCTCGTCGAACAGCCGCATGTCGCCTCTGAATTTGTTGATGATAATGCCTTTGATGCGCCGTCGGTCGTCGGGGGCTTGCAGCATGATGCTGCCATAGACGGATGCGAACACCCCGCCACGGTCGATATCACCTACGAGAAGTACGTCGGCATTGGCATGTCGTGCCATCGGCATATTCACCAGATCAGTGTCGCGAAGGTTAATCTCGCTGATACTTCCAGCACCTTCCATCACGATGGGGTTGAAGCGGGAGGCGAGGCGGTCGTAAGCGGTGCATACCGCTTTACGCAGCTCTTCGCGCCCTTCATTGCGGAAGTAGTCGTAAGCATCGCGGTTGCCAATTGGCCGGCCGTTGAGCACCACCTGCGATGTGTGGTCGCTCTGAGGTTTGAGCAGCAGCGGGTTCATGTCGGTGTGACAGGGGGTGCCGGCAGCCTCAGCCTGAACAGCCTGGGCACGTCCGATTTCCAGACCCTCCGGGGTGACATAGGAGTTGAGTGCCATGTTCTGAGCTTTGAATGGGGCGGGATGATAGCCGTCCTGCCTGAATATCCGGCACAATGCGGTGGCGACGATACTTTTGCCTACGTCGCTCCCGGTGCCGGCAAGCATCAGCGGATGTAAATATTTCATAATTTATTTTTATGACAATCGGAATCAATCCGGGTATTCGGAATAATCAGAGTGTTCGGAATAATCTGATTATTCCGAATATTCCGAATAATTAGAGTATCAACTACAAACTAATAGTCCCAACTTCGTGGGTTCCTTCTGCGAGGATGAAAAGATAGTCGGAGAGGCGGTTGAAAAACCGTAGGACATCTGGATTAACTGGATGATGACTGTTAAGGGTCCAAAGTCGCCGTTCTGTTGTCCGTGTGGTTGTGCGGGCAAGATGAATCCATGCATTGAGTTCATTACTGCCGGGAAGGATGAAGCACGGCTTCACGTGTGCGACCTCGATTTCCTCTTCCATCCGTTCGGTTAGCTCTTTCACATAAAGTTTGCGGGGGTTCTCTGTGTTGTCGGGGGTTGCGACGTGGCTCATTACGGTCATCAATTCGCGCTGGATATCCTTCAGAAGGGTGGTTTCGCTTGTTTTGCCGGTCCATTTCGCCAGAACCATGCCTAATAAGGAAGTCAGATGGTCAATCTGGCCGTTCGTCTCAATGCGGATATCGTTTTTATCCACGCGGACACCGCCACGGAGCGAGGTCTTCCCATCATCTCCGGTCTTTGTCGTTACGTTCTTCATTTTATCTTAATGGAAGTGAATTCTTTGAATAGGAGTTGAAAATTATAAGTTCTAAAGTTACGGTTTTAGATTATATGCTGATTTGATGTCATTTAAAAGGAAATCATACGCATGGCTTTTTCCGCGTCAGCGGTTTTTCCCTGAATCGTCAGGTTTTTTTCTTCTTTTTTTAATGTCAGCATACATTAATTGTCCTTTTAACCTTTTCTGCTTCCTATGGCAAAAATCAAACCAACAAACCTTAAACGATTAAAAAAGAAGTTTTTTTTATTTGTATTATTAAATCTGAAACTTCAGTAAAATTGAGCTTGTAGAGACGTGCCGTGGTGCGTCAAATAAAAATAACCGTACTAAACCCTATCACCAAATCTAACCAACTATAAACTAAAAACTAAACAAGCTCTCCCAGTACCAGTGGGTATAGCTGGCGAGGACATTGCCCTGCCGTAAAATCGGACAATCCACAATTTCGCCACGTGCGTCATAAACAGTGGCGATTGTAGGTGGTTTTTTACCCACGAACTGTGAGTAATGAAACTCGTGTCCGCGGAAGGTCTTGCCATTGAGAATCCAGCGGCGGTAGCCGAGTGAGAGATGCCTGTCCTGTTTGCGTGCGGAGACGGAGTAGGGCAGTATGCCGCACATTGGATATTCACCATCGTCGGTGATAATGCGCTCACACAGATACATCATCCCGCCACATTCTGCTATTACGTGTCCTCCTTTAGCGGCATATTCGCTGATGCAGTCTTTCGTTTTTGTTGCTTTGGCGAGCACTTCAGCATGTTTCTCGGGGTAGCCTCCAGGCAGGTACAGCAGATCGGTGTCGGCAGGGAAGGTCTCATCGAGTTCGGGATTGAAGAAGCAGATTTCGGCTCCGATTATTGCATCGAGCGTGTTCTGATAGATGAAAGCGAAAGATTCAGCTGATTGGGCTATGGCAATGTGTCGGTAAGTAGTTTTTACTGTTGGTTGAGGTGGGAGTGTTTTTGTTGCCATCTTTATGCTATTACCTTTCTCTGCAAATTGCCGGGTAGTGGGCTGAAGCAGTTTGTGCCAGTCGATATGTTGTTCTATGAAGTCGGCAAGATTATCAAACGCAGAGCTGTCGGCTGTTCCGTTGCTGAAGTCCAGTCCGAGATAACGTTCCTTTGTCTCGGCTATTGTGGCTTTGGGCAGACAGCCCAGGCAGGTCACGCCGACATCGTCGCACACCTCGCGGAGCATCCGCTGATGGCGTTCGCTGCCCACCTTATTGAAAATAACACCTGCGAACCGGATATCGTCTCTAAACGAGAGAAATCCTTTCAGTAGGGCTGCCATCGAGTAGGCTGCCGACCGTGCGTCCACCACAAGCACCACGGGCAATCCGAGCAGTTTGGCGATTTCATAGACGGAACCTCGTTCGTGGTCATAGCCGTCGAACAATCCCATCATGCCTTCTACCACACAGATATCCGCATTTGCCGCATAGCGATCAGCCTGCTCCACTACATGCTGTTCTGATGCCATGAACAGGTCGAGGTTGATGCTCGGAACTCCGCATGCCGCCTCATGGAACTTAGTGTCGATATAATCAGGACCGCACTTCATCGGCTGCACACGGTAACCCTCACGATGCAGCAAAGCCATCAGCCCCCGTGCCACGGTGGTCTTTCCGCTCCCGCTCATCGGAGCCGCTATGATCAGTCCGTTGTTCATCATCGTTTTCTTGTTTCAGAAGTGTTTTGGAGGTCGTCAACCGTGTGTCGGCATTCAGAAATCCTTTGCAAAATTACATTATTCTCGATGAACTGCAAAAAAACTCCGCATGAATTTGTGTGTTTTCTGAAAAAACAAATAGTCCGTAGTTTTAAAAATCATTGTTTATATTTTTATACCATGATATCCCCAGTTTTTATCTATACATTTTAACTCATTATAAAAACCTGAAAGACAATACAAAACGTTGTTTTTGAGAGTGCACGCACATATACAATCATAATGGAAATGTTGCGGAAATGCCATAAAAATTGTAAATTTGCGAAAAGAATGACTGTGTCATGAGATTTCTGTGCTACATATCTTTTGCCGTGGTGCTGATAGTGTCCTGCTATTCGGGAACAGAGCAAACGGATAGCGACAACGATTCAACATCGGTCGTGGTGCGTCTCATTGATGACGCACGCTCTATGCTTGATGCTGATGATGCCGACAGCGCCTTCTCACTGCTGCTGAAAGCCGAACCTTATTTGTCAGGATGCGGCAGCAACGAGGTGAGATACGACTATCACGACATGATGGCACGGCTTTACGAGCGTAAAAACCTGTTTTCCATGCAGGAGCGGGTGCTGCAGAAGAAACTGGCTGATGCCGCCGGCACCGACGGTCTGCCAAAGCAGGCAACCACCTATTATGAGCTGGGGGTGTCGCGTTTTGCACAGGCTGACTTTCCCGGTGCTGTTGCCTCACTCAACGACGCGCTCAGCCATTCGCCCATAGATTCTGTGAGTTTTATGGCTCAGTGTTATGTGATGCTCGGACAGGTGTATCTGCAGACCGACAACACAGATTCCCTGCAGTGGGCACTGAACCAAGCACTGACAGCCGACTCGACCATCTCTGCGCAGCCAGTTTATCGTTTGGCGGAGGTCTATTCGCTATACGGCCAGGGTGAAAAGCAGGCGGCTGCCGACAAAATCAACGGTTATCTTCCGTCAAGTCCGCTTTATGCGAGAATTGAGCTGCTCAACTTACTTGCCACCATCCATGAGGAGCAGGGAAACCTTAATAGGTCGCTTTCCGATCTCCGTCAGATTATCGCTTGCAACGACTCTGCCGCCCAAATCGAGGCATCGGAGAACACTGCGAAGATTCACCGTCTGCGGCATGAGGAGCAGATGAAGAGCGCACGGCTTGAACAGGACCGTCTGCGTGCAGAGTCACGTGCGCGCACGATGACTCTGGTCGGTCTGTTGGCGGTTGCCCTTGCTGCCGGAGTGCTGTTGTCGGTGTGGTTTGCCCGTCGTGCTGTCCGTGCAAGGCAGTCCGAGCTGGAGGCGCTGAGCCTGGCTGAGGATGCTCAGGCGAGAGAGGCTGAGGTTCGGTCGATGAATCAGGAGCTGCAGCAACGCTACTATTCACATCTCTATGCCATCCTCCTGCCTATCCTGAATGCCAAGCGCACTAAGACCGGCTTTATTGACCTCAACGAGAAGTCGTGGAGGCTGATAGAGGAGAACACGGACATGGTGCTGCCCAACTTCACATCCATGCTGCGCAAGAACCACCCGTCGCTTGCCGACGACGATGTGCGCTTCTGCTGCTTGGTGGTGATGCAGGTGCCTAATCCTGTGATTGCCAGTGTCTATGGCATCGCACCGTCATCGGTGTCGGTGCGCAAGCAGCGGATGAAGAAAAAACTGGATGAGGCTATCGCAAACGAGACGCTTGAACATTATCTGTCGAAATACAGTCTATGAAGAAGATTCTGACGATACTGCTGATGCTTTTTCCGCTCATGCTCTCTGCGCAGGATGTGTGGGTGGAGGGTACGGAATGGGTGGTCACTTATTCCGAAGGTGAAACCAGCACTCAGGTGCTTTCCGACCATGCCACATTTGACGGCACGGAATATCTGGTATTGAAGGATAGGGAGAGTGGAGAACCTATAGGTTATGTCCGCTCAGAACGGGGCGACACGGTCGTTTATGCGCGCGGCATCATCGATGGAGAGGTCACCAGGGAGTTTCTGCTTTATGACTTCGACACTTTTGAGCCGGGCACCAGCTTCCGTTATAGTGTTTATGAGGATGACTTAGATGAGATTATGCTTTGCTCGTCAGAAATCAATTCTGACAATCTCACTTATTTCCATGATGTGATTGAGGAGGGCGACATTCTCCCTTGCTGCTATGGTGTGATTTTCAAGGTTGGGTGTATCGGAGGACCGATGGATTTGTTTTATAATGTTTTTTCCCTTATTGATACTGTAGAAGAAGAGGATCCAACTGAGAAGGACACTACTCCCAAACCCAAGACACGCAATGTCAGCCATCTGGTGTTCCGTCCCAAGGGCTGTAAGGGTATCATGATTGTCCCGACAGACATTGTTTCCACCCTCAACAGCAGACCAGTTGTTTCTGGTGCTTACAACCTTCAGGGACAGCTTGTCCGCCCTCCATATTCAGGAATCGTCATTGTGAACGGCAAGAAAATCCTTTTTAAATAGGTTAAAGATTTTCTTCATGTGTGCCTTTTACCACCTTTCATCTTTACAATTGCCTTTTACCTAAATAACATAAACACAGTTGTTTATAGTACTTAAGCTATCATTCGGGAATATACAATGATATCTGAGGTGTTGCAAAACCGACAGGAATATAGTAATTTTGCTTCAGGGAAAAATAGAGTGATATGGAATATTTTTAAATAAAAATTTTTGATAATCAGTCATAAATGACTACTTTTGTAAACGGAAACGACAAAATAGCATTATGTTATTTCTCTCATCATTAATCATACAAGTAAAACAATATCTTTAAAAACAATTATAGCTTATGAAAACGAGAACATTACTTTTATTATTGGCCGTTTTCTATGGCCTGACAATACCGCTTCATGCCCAGCAGGACGCCTTCCATCCATTTCTCCAGGACGGGAAGAACTGGGAGTTCGACAGGTATTCCTATAATGAGGATTGGGAGCCCGTGAAGACTGGCAAGCGGATAGAGTGTATTTCCGGAGACACAGTAATAAACGACAAGGTCTGGAAAAAATGTTTCACAAACTATTCTGACGGCGAGAGTTTATCTTATTATGCCGCCCTTCGTCAGGAGGGAGAGAGGATATATGTGGTAACAGACAATGACACCAAAGAGCGTCTTCTCTATGATTTCGGTATTAAACCAGGCGACATCTTATATCGTGCGGAAAGGAACGGGGACAGTTTCGAGTTTCTTGTCGCACCTGATGAATGGCCGGAGTCGGGCGTTGACTTTTTCTGCAGGAAAAAGATTGATTACATGAAACTGCAGTCTATAGACACGATTCATGTGGACGGCACACCGTTACGCCGCTTCGTGTTTAAGTCGGATTGGATGCTGAAAGCCCCGCCCCGCCGTGTGAACAGCTTCGATTATCCGAACCTGGTCTGGGTTGAGGGCATCGGCTCTCAGGGAGGTCTGTTACACTCATGGAGTTCTGAGGAAACGGTGTATGTGCCAAAGGAGGATTATGTTTTTTGTTGCCAGTTGGACGGTAAGCCGGTTTTTGAGTATGCGGATTTCTTTGTTCCTGAGTCCAATCCGCTCTCCGAATCAATTCTGACCGCCGCCTTCACTCTTTTCAGCAAGCTGGCAGAGAACCCTGAAGCCTCCGGTAACCTCTGCTTCTCACCGCTTTCGGCACAGCTGGTCCTGTCGATGGTGGCTAACGGCGCGGACGGCAGCACGCTGCGGGAGATGCAGCAGGCACTCGGCACTTACGGCTATTCCAATGAAGAGGTAAACGCCTACTACAAGTCCCTGGCCGCGTCTCTGACCTACCGTTGGCCGTTCTATCCGAATGACTGGAAATTGGACAAGTCGGAAGATGATGAAACTGCATTGAACCGCTACTATGCGTATTATCCCGTCTGCGAGATAGCCAACTCCGTATGGCACCATCCGGAAGTCAGTCTTTTTGAGAGCTTCACCGACGTGCTTAAGGACAGTTACGATGCCGGCTTCGGCAGCGCGGAGTTCGACACACAGGAGGGTATCGACCTTATCAACAGCTGGGCGAACGACAAGACGCACGGCATGATACCGGCAATCTTCGATGAGCCGCTGACGGCAGACATAGCCGTCGTTCTTGCTGACGCGCTCTATTTCAAGGGCAGCTGGACAACACCGTTTGAGAAAGTGGACACGAAGCCCGGAGTGTTCCAACTTGCGGATGGCAATACCGTTACTACCGATATGATGTCTGCAAAGTCGGAGTACCGCCTGTCGGAGAACGGCAGGTTCCGTGCCATCACGCTGCCCTACGGCACAGGCGATTTCTCCATGACGCTTTTCGTTCCGGTTGAAGGCACCACCCTTCCTGAGCTGACACTGGATGACTGGACGATGACGATGAATCCGAGAATCAAAACCACACCGGTCTGTCTTACGATGCCCAAGTTCAGTATCGACGGCAGATACGACCTTGAACCGGTGCTTAATGCCTTAGGCATGGTTGAGGCGTTTGGCGGGGGAGCCGACTTCTCGAAGATGTCAGATCTACCTCTGCAAATTGACAAGGCTCTCCAGCTGGGTAGAATCTCAGTTGATGAGGATGGGACGGAGGCTTCCGCCGTGTCTGTAGTCACGATGGAAAAAAGCGCAGTTCCGTCATCGGATTATGAGGACTTCCCTGTTGACCGCCCGTTCTACTTCACGATAGAAAACCGCAAGGAGCAGTCCGTCCTGTTCGTTGGCAGGGTCACCACGCTGCCAGACACCTCTGTTTCACGCTTTGACGGTGACGTGAACGATGACGGCGAGACCAATATCTCCGACATCGTGACCATCATCAACGTGATGGCAGGTAAAGATGCCGGCACAGGAACAGAAATGAATGCTTCAGCCGCCAAAGCCAAGTCTGACGTGAACCATGACGGCAAGACCGACATCTCCGACATCACCGCCGTCATCAACATCATGGCAGGACAGAAATAAAAACCACCACCATGCTGATTATCTGCTGTTCTCATCATTCTTCTCTTCCCGTCTTATTTTTAAAAAAACCAATAGAAAATTAATCATATCCTCATGCCATCGACCTGGGCATCGGTGTGAAGTTTGCCTACTGCAACATCGGAGCGTCAGCACTCTAGGAATACGGAGGCTACTATTCATTGGGTGAGACCGAGGAAAAAGACGGTTACAACGGTAATGTGGAACTTCATCCTGGCACAACGATTGTCAACTCGAATGTGAGGATAAATGTTCCAGAATAGTTTTTATTCAAAATTTGGTGATAATTATATTTTTGTTTATCTTTGTGAATATTCTTTCTTATGTGTATAGCACATTAAATCCACATAGTATATTAATTGAGATGAATTAAATTCTGATTATATATTTAGCCATGTATAAAAACAAGTATTTGATCATTGCTGTTCTTTGGTTTTTCACCATTCCTTTAACCGCACAGAATAATTATTGTACTATCCCCGGCATGGGATCTCTCCCGGAGAAACAAAAAACCTGGTGTTTCATTCTGACCGATTTTGCTCTGGAGGATTCATCATTCACCGCAAAGAGGCGGGTGAATCTGTCAACAGACCTGCTGAATCCCGACAGGGTCTTTGATGGTAAGACATATCTGGCCATGACAACCTCCCCGGATAATCCAGAGAGTGAGAGATACTTCTTCCGCGAGTCTGGCGGTTGCGTTTACCGTTACGATGAGGCAAGAGGACAGGAGTTTCGTGTGTGTGACTTCAGATTATCAGAAGGGAACCAATTTGTCCGACATGACGGCAAACGGCTTACAGTGAAAAAAAAAGGAAAGGCTTCGGATTATAAGCCATTTTGGGGATTATATGGTAATGACCGCAGTATGCTCCGTCTGCAGGGGACAGATGATTCTTCTCTTGAGGATATATGGATTGAGGGTATAGGCTCAGTATATACAGGAATCCTGAATGACTCGGATTTTGAATCAGACGGCAGCCTTGTCCAGTATGTAGTCCATGACTATAACCATCTTGTTGAAGACTATGACCATGCCGCATTTCATATTGACATTGACAATTTCAAGTGTGTAAGCGGAGTTGGAAAAGAGCTGGAGACCCAGGAGGATTACGACCTTTATATTGCAAGTGCGCTTGAGTACAGACCGTTTGAGATGGAATTCACCGGCGACACACTCCATGTGAGAGGGTTCTGTGATTTACCAACCCGATTGTTTGTCATAAGCTCATGGATATCATCAAATGTGGTTGATCTGACCTTGAATCCACTGAACGAAATAGTCCAAACAAATTTTCTCAGTAAATTCGACATCAACCTCCCAGGTTTTAAGCCAGGAACATATACCATCCGCTTTCATGGAAAGCCTGATGTGACACTTGTATGCGGCTCTGCTACTGAAACTGCTAAAGGTGACGTGAACAACGACAACAAAGTTGACATCTCAGACATTGTGGCAATCATCAACGTGATGGCAGGGTCAGAATCCAACGCAGGAACAGACATGAATGCTCCGGACGCTGCCAAAGCCAAGGCTGACGTGAACCATGACGGCAAGACCGACATCTCCGACATCACCGCCGTAATCAACATCATGGCAGGGCAGAAATAAAAACCACCACCATGCTGATTATCTGCAGTTCTCGTCACTCTTCTCTTCCCGTCTTCTTTAATAATTTAATATTCCTTTAGAATGTTTGTACCAAACGTGCCAAAGCTACGATTTATACGGTAGTTGCGTTATTGAATAATCAATTATTTGAAAAGAAATGAAAAGTTGTTTATATCTCATCTTGTCCTTTGCGCTGTCTTTAAGTATGTATGCCGCTGATGTGGAGGAGTTTGTCGTCAAGAGCGAGGAAGGAATTGACTTGAAGTTCAAGGCGATAAGCGAGCAGGAGAAGACGGCAATGGTGACAGGGATGGCTGCTGCTGACGAATTGCCGGCCAATGCTGCTACCTTGACCATACCCGCAACAGCGAATGGCTTTGCTGTTGTCTCTGTGGGTGAGAAAGCCTTTATGGAGACCCCGTTCGAGACCGTGGTGATATCCGAAGGCGTCAGGCAGATTGAAGACAGAGCATTCTTCAACTGCCGCCAGACGAAGCATATCAGCCTGCCTTCCACCATCGAATGGCTGGGGCAGAGCTGTTTTATCTGTGAGAACCTTGAAGAGGTGGTGGCGTTAATGGACAATCCGATGGAAATATATGGCTATGTATTTGATGAGTATTATGAAATCGGCGCAAAAGACGGTTTAAATGAAGAACAGCCTAATAAAACAGGCTCTTACCTTTACCGCGTTTACGAGAAAACAGTGTTGTATGTTCCTGCAGGGATGAAGAGCAAATATCAAAGCAGGCTTCCCTGGGGATTGTTTAAGAATATAAGGGAACTGACACCAGATGGTGACATCTCTCTATCAGATGCCAGTCTGCGTACATCGTTTGAAATGTTCAACAGGCTGAAGGACAGGAAGGAGAACATAGACAACATCTGCTTCTCGCCCCTGTCCGCGCAGATTGCCCTGTCGATGGTGCAGAACGGTGCCGGAGGCAACACGCATGAGGAGATTAGCAACGCACTGGGAACCGCATCTTATGGCGATAGTGATGTCAATGCCTACAACCAGTCGCTTGTCAAATCTCTTACCACCCGTCCTCCTTTCAATCCTGAAGAGTGGAAATGGTGGAGCGGGGAAAGTGATGAGGAGGCAAGAATGCTTTACGACGCGGCATATCCAGTTTGCGAAATCGCCAATTCCGTATGGCACCGTCCTGATGTCACACTCTTCAGTTCCTTCACCGACATCCTTACAACAAATTACGACGCAGGCTTTGGCGCAGTCTGGTTCAACACCATGGAGGGCATCGGGGAAATCAACCGCTGGGTGGATGACAAGACGCATGGGCTGATTCCGAGAATCTACGACGGACCACAGTCCGACAAACTGGCGATAGTGCTTGCCGACGCACTTTATTTCAAAGGAGCTTGGAAGAATCCTTTCGATAAGGATTACACTCACCCCGGTATGTTCCATCTCGCTGACGGGAAAGCAGTCCAGACCGACATGATGCATACTGCCGGCAATTATCGCTCAACGGTCAGCAGCAAGTTCCGCACGGTCACACTCCCTTATGGAAACGGTGATTATTCCATGACCCTGTTTGTGCCGCAATATGAAACAGACCTCCCGGGGCTGACATACGCTGACTGGCTCAGGACTGTCAGCGATGAGCATAACTATCACGATTATTCCCTATTTCTTCCCCGATTCAGCTTTGACGGAAAGCACGACCTCGTCCCCGTGCTGAAGGACTTGGGCGTAAATGAGGCGTTCGAACCGTCTGCAGACTTCTCGAGAATGACCGAAACCTGTGTGTGTATCAATAAGGTATATCAGCTGAGTGATATCTCTGTGGATGAGGATGGAACAGAGGCTGCCGCCGTCACAGTGATTGAGTATGACACGACATCAGCAGGTCCTGACCCGGATTCATTCGATGTCTTCCGCGTCGATCGTCCGTTCTATTTCACGATAGAGAACAGCAAAGAGCAGTCGGTGTTGTTCGTCGGCCGTGTCGCAACAGTAGAGGAGTCATCAGTCATACAGACTCCGGGCGACGTGAACGACGACGGTGAAACTAATATCTCCGACATTGTGGCGATAATCAACGTGATGGCAGGGACAGACACCAACGCAAAGGCGGATGTGAACAGCGACGGCAATACGGATATCTCGGATGTCGTCAGTGTCATCAACATCATGGCCGGCAATGGAACCGACGAGGCGGTGAAAGCCGGTATGTGTCCCGACACAAACCATCCTCATGCCATCGACCTGGGCATCGGTGTGAAGTTCGCCTGCTGCAACGTTGGAGCGTCAGCACCCTGGGAATACGGAGGCTACTATTCATGGGGTGAGACCGAGGAAAAAGACGGTTACGGCTGGGAAAACTATCTTTACCGTGAAGGTCAGGACTCTTACCTGGACATCGGTGATGACATCTCCGGAACGGACTACGACATAGCCCATGTGAAATGGGGCGGCGGTTGGCATCTTCCGGCTGCAGACCAGACACAGGCTCTTATTGACAATTGTCCAAACGAGTGGATCCGGTTCAACGGAGTTTACGGCAGGATGTTTTACGGACGTAACGGAAATTCTCTCTTTATGCCTGCTGCTGGAATGAAAGGTTACGATGACGATGAGGTGGGCGACAGCGGACATTACTGGTTATCCACGACGATATCAGATGAAATGATGAAGGAATACGGACTCTCAACAGAAGAAAAGACAGAACAGGCGGGCTGTCTCCTTATCGACAGGAGTACCCTGATATACAATATCTGTAACTACCGTGAATGTGGATTGAGTGTTCGGCCGGTAATGGAATAGCTGGAGATGAAGATATTTGTTTATATTAGCCCCAATAGAAAATAAATTGTACATTATAACTCTTTAAATCGAAAAATAACAACACCTTTCCATGCGCCGTTTCCTGTTTCCTATCCTGCTTCTGATTGTAGTCTGCAGCTTATGGTGTGCCTGTACCGCAGGAGACGGAGAGATGGAAAAGCGTCTGTTCGCCGGCATGGACAGCCTGCTGGAGGCGAACCCCGATTCAGCCTATAAGATACTGACGGCCATGCAGAAGGAGGTGGATTCAATTGACGATGAGGCGGTCAGCATGCGGTACAGGATGCACCTCGCCAGTGCGTCGAACAAGCTGTTTCTCCCCATGCCCTCCGACAGCTGCTTCATGGATGTGGTGAGCTGGTACGACCTCCACGGCACAGCGAACGACCGCATGCGGGCAAGATATTTGCTGGGATGTATTTACCGTGACAGGATGGATGCCCCAGAGGCACTACGAAACTATCAGCAGGCGTTGGAATGTGCAGATACACTTAGCCCGGATTGTGACTTCACCACACTTTTCAGCGTATATGGTCAGATGGCAACGATTTATCAAGATCAGTATCTATATGATAAGGCAATATGGGCCAACAGCAATTACAGTAAATATGCTGAAAAAGCCGGCAATAATTATGAATGGATTCGTGGACAGGAGTTGTTGATTCCCCTTTTTGAGTCAAAGGGTGATACTGTCAGGATTTTCACCCAGACCCGGAAAGTCTATGATTTATACATTAATAACGGAATGCAGGACAAAGCGGTTCGTGTTTTTCCTCCATTAATATATACTTTTATAAATCGTGGTGAATATGAAGAGGCAAAAAAACTAATGGATTTATATGAGCACAAGTCTGGGTTGTTTGACAATGCAGGAAATATCCGTTCACGTTATTCCCACTACTATTTAGCCAAAGGACTTTACTTTCAGGGGACAGGCCGTTTGGACTCGGCAGAGTATTATTACAGGAAACTGATTGAGAACAATCATCTGTTGGATGGTTATAACCATCTTTGGTTTCTTTTTAATCAAAAGGCAGAAAAAGACTCCATTTCCAAATATTCCAGGTTGCTGAACACGCAGTTGGAAAAACATCTTAATTCCATCCAAACAGATGCTGTCAGTCAGGTGACATCTACGTATGACAGCTCAAAAGCAGACAAACAGATTGAGGCTGAGAGAAGGTATAGGAAAACGAGTAAGTTTGCATTTTTGCTGCTGTCTCTCCTTTTCCTTGCCCTATTATATTTTTTCTTCCGTATTTACAGAAAGAAAAATAATAATGAGGATAAGGAAACCGCCACATACAGGGAACAGCTTGATGAGTTGACCAACCGTCTTGGCAGAATGGGATTAAACACATTTACCCATATGCCTTCTTATAAACACCTGAAATCGTTAACGGGCAATCCTCATAAAAACGGAAAGCCAGCTGAATCTGAATGGGATTCTCTTATGAAAGAAATAAGCGAGTCTCTTCCTGCTTTTTATTCATTTATCACAAGCGACAGTCAGCTTTCTGACCTGGAGCGTAAGACCTGTGTTTTGGTACGGTTGGGATTCAAGACCAAAGAAATAATGGTTCTGCTTGGGGAAAACAACATGCAGAGTGTTTCGAATTTGAAATCCAAAGCGAAAAAGAAGCTTTTTCCCAATTCACAAAACCACAGCCTTGAGGAACTTATAAGAAAGATATAGCCGTTCAACCCATTATATTTTATAAATAGAGTTTACAGCTGCAAAAATGAAGATAAACAATAAAATTATTGTAATTGTGACTCGTTATATAATCAATAAGTATATACGTTTAAAAGAAATCCAAAATGAAAAAATCGGAATTTAGGTGCAAGCCGAACGCAGAGTCAAGCTCGCCTTGAGCTATGCTGAGGCGATGCCCTAAATCTGTATTATAAATACGAATTTAACTAAGAACAATAAATTTTTAAGAATTGAAATTATGTATAAGAGATTTATTCTCATAGCTATTGTTATGATGGCGTACTGTCAGTTCGCCAATTCACAAGAAAAGAGATATGAAATCTCTATTGGTGCTTCTTTGGGAGCTTCTTTTCCAAACGGCAATGCCGAAGGCTTATCTACCAAGCTTGACTTACATCTGGATTATTATTTCAATCCGAAATGGTCATTGATGACTGGTATTGGATTATGGGCCGACGGAGTAGCTATGGATGAAGAGTTAGATGGTGCTGATGATGACGGTGCGGCATTTGTTTCCATACCTCTTATTGCCCGTTATCATTTTCGTGTGGGTGAAACACACCAGCAGCTTGTTTTAGGGCTCGGTCCTGCATTGAATTTTTGTACAAACAGAGGTGCATATTGTGATGATTATTATCCTTCTTCCCCTCTTCAAGGTCGTAAAAAACTCAACAAATTAGGTTTTTCTCTTCAACCCAGTGCTATATACCGTTTTAACAAAGTTGGACTGGGAATCGAAGGTAATATCGGATTAATTAACATGCAGAAACATTATGGCCTGACCAAAGGTTCACTATTCTATCATAATGTCTGGTTTAAATTCTGCTACCATTTTTAAGGTCAATGGAGAACAGGATATAAGTTTTTCGTTGCCAATTTATAAATACGAATTTAAAATTATGAAACGATTCTTTTTATTCATTCAATTTCTGCTCTTAACGATTGCCGCTAGTGCAACAGCCCAAGCTCCTGACATCATATATATTGATGGTATGCGATGGGAGTTGATAGGCCGGCCTGTGTGTGCCAACTCTAAGCTATATCGTCAATTAGAAGCCGTGCTGCCAACAAAGCTATCCACTACCTCAGCCAACTGGGATGGATTCACTGCCTATTGGAGTATTAAGCAGGATGTGCTCTACTTAGACAGCATCCGATGTGAGTACTATGATATACGCACTGGGCAAGATGTGGGTGAGTGCATACCTGCCGATACTTTGTTCCATGTGTTCAAGAAGTATGTCGCTGGAGAAAATATTGTGGCAGGCTGGCTGACAGGAAAAATCCGCGTGGGCAAGGGAGAAATAATTTACTGTGACTACGGATTTCAACGGAACTATGAGGAAGAGCAAGTCATCAGCATTAAAAAAGGAAGGGTTATCGGAAAAAAGGAGTATCACAATTATGTTATAGATGGTTTTTCTTTCGGCAATGCTAGGGACAAATCGGAGCTGAGAAAGTTATTCCCGATACATATTGAAAATTATCCCGAACTGGCAAATGCCAGGGGCTTCTATTTCAGTTTTAGAAAAGCTCATGTTGACAGTGAGGGCCGTCTGGTGAAATGTAAAGTGGAAACATTTAATCCGCGGCTTGCTGCTGAGTTAGCTCAGTTGTTTAAAGCTTACCATCCTTGGAAAGTGTGGTATGTCAACGGTGAATATCGTGCATACGGAATGTTAGGTTGGATTATACCTTATTTCTTAGACAAGTAAATACGAATTTAGGTGCAAGTCAAATCCATATTTTTTGTCCATGGTAGAACGCCTTCCTATACATAGATTAATTTCATTGTCTAAAAGCTCAATTATCAATCACAAGATAAGGAAATAGATAGTAACAATGGATCTGAAACAGTCTAAATAAAGAACAAACAATAGATTATTAATATATGATGTCACGAAAAAACATTATTATTTTCATTTTGCTTTCATCATTCAGCATGATGAAATTGAGTGCCCAGGAAGGCAGACGTTTTGAGCCTCAGGTAAAGTTCTCGTATGAAAAAGGGGTTAACAAGATGAAACCAAGCACCTACTCAGTGGAGTTCATTGCCGGTCTGCGTACCTCCGAGCAGACGCGGATAGGTATCGGCATCGGGTATGCAGGCAACAGTCATCTTTTCAAGGACTATTCTTATTATGGAAGTGGTCTTCCTGCCCAATGGTCAGGCTCATCGTACAGCAGTAAAAAAGACAA
>JAEEGI010012409.1_pt1 | contig 18242 bp, 16 predicted proteins | sample 8958751 | NCBI WGS metagenome assembly JAEEGI01 (sample SAMN16246545, study PRJNA631951) | gut metagenome | biome: gut microbiome; feature: rumen; material: KS-attached | host: Bos | place: Iran: Karaj | collected 2018-10 | reverse complement strand
ATTGTAGAGCGGCTTCTTTTCCTCGGACATGATCTTATGGACCGTATCCGCGGTCAGCGTGCCCTCCTTGCTTTCCTGCTTGATCCGCTGCGCCTGGGAGAGTGATGGTGTCTGCTGCGTTTCATCCAGCGCTCGCTCCACCCATTCCTGTTCCTGCGGTTTCAGGAAGGAAAGCTCAACTGCCGGGGTAAACCCAAGTTCGCCGTTATCCACCTTGTCCCGGAGCGGCTCAGTCAACTCATTCAGGCGAATGAAACGCTGAACCTGTCGTTCGCTGGTGCCAGCGTCATCAGCAACTTGGCTCACCGACAACTTCTCGCCAATTTGGCGAGAAGTTAAATCTCGTCGTTCTCCCTGATGCCTGATGGCTTCCATTTTCATCTGATAAGCCTTGGCACGCTCACTTGGCAGGATATTCTCACGCTGAAGATTGCTGTCCACCATGATGATCGTGGCTTCATCATCATCCAGATTCCGGACAATGGCGGGGATCTCTTCGACCTCAGCCAGCTCACAGGCGCGTTTTCGCCTGTGCCCGGACACGATCTCATAGCTTCCGTCATCCATGGGACGCACGATAATGGGCACCAGCACACCGTATTCCCGGATGCTCTCCACAGTTTCTTTCATCCGGTCATCATCCACAACGCGGAATGGATGATCCTTGAAGGGCACAAGCTCGGAAAGAGAAAGAGACTGAATCCGCTGATTGCCGCCCTGACGAGTTTCCTCCGTGGAGAAGATACTATCGAATGAAGCCAGTTCGATGTTTTTGCCGCTGCTCTTCAATCTGTAGCACCTCCTTGGTCAGAGAATGATAGGCCTGAGCCACTTTGCCGCCGGGGTCGTGTTCAAAGATGCTGGTACCTTCGGCACTGATCTCCGCTGCCCTGACCGATCGGGGAATCTCCGCGTCGAAGATTTTGATCCTGCTGCCGTAGGTCTCCCGAAGCAGCGCCGCGATCTCCTTGCTGTTGTTGGTTCTGCTGTCAACCATGGTCAGCAGCACACCGTCAATCTTCAGTCTGTGATTGATGTTCTGCTTCACGCGGGCAACAGTTCCTAACAGCTGCTCCACACCCTTGATGGACAAGTACTGCGCCTGAACCGGGATGATGATCCGATCCGCGGCTGCCAGCGCGTTGATCGTCAGCATTCCAAGAGAAGGACTGCAGTCCAGCAGGATATGATCGTAATCCTTGCTGTAATTCGCCAGCACCCGCTTCAGTGTGGTTTCCCGGCTCATGGCATTGACCAGAGACACCTCCATGCCGGCCAGTGAAATATTGGCCGGAAGAAGATCCACGCCTTCGTCATGATGAAGAATGCCTCCCGGCTCAATCGGACTGTCGCTCAGCACGGCTGTCATCTGATCTGCCAGCGTTGCCGGAAGCGTATCAGGCTGCGGGTGTCCCAGACTGATTGTCAGGGAGCCCTGCGGGTCACAATCTACCAGCAGAACTCTTTTCCCTTCATGTGCCAGATCTACACCCAGGTTGACGCAGCTGGTGGTTTTACCGGTACCGCCCTTCTGATTGACGATACCGATGATGCTTGCTCCGCCCATGATCAAACCTCCTTCGTATTAGCCAGGCAGCAGCCCACGCAGATGAAGCGGATCACCGCTCCATACTGTAGCTGCGGCGCGGCTTCGGCTTGCTGGGAGCAGCAGTTTCCTGCCTCGAACCGCCAGGTGCATCGATCGCATGGCCCTGTTCCTGGGTCTTGTAAGATTCGACCATTGCCTTCAGCTCGATGTTCGTCACGCTGCGCCTCTGCTTTTCATAGATGCCCTTTCCACTTTCATCGTACCCGGTACGGACATCCCTGCTGACAGTGGTACTGCCATTAAGGGGAAGCTTCATCCACAGCCCTTTTCCGTAATGGTTTTCATGAACAGCTTTTGCCGGCACAACGAAGGACTGCCAGGGCGATTTGTCCTGCGGGTCTCTGTTGGGAATCTGAATCCGCATATACTGCGTTCCATCCTTGCCGGTGAAGGGCTGTGCCAGCCCTTTGCCGAACTTGATCGCGATTTCGCTTTCCTGACTGTTCTGATTAGGGGTGTTCTTCATTTCAGACATACTTTGTTCCTTTCTGCGATGCACTCGCTATGTTCTTTAAGCAGGCTTCAGACAAAAACCGATACGCTCAAGATCAAGCCTCCTTCCATGAACCTTTGGGGAGAAAACCATCTGTCGGAAGGGCAAAAGAAAAGCACCAGGCAGCTTTGCCTGATGCTCTCTCGTCCTTCTTTGACAGCTTACAGTATAGCAGGTATTGCCCCGGGCGTCTCGCGACTTTTGGCGACATCGGGTGCCAACTTTTAAGACTCCTTATTTGCCGGCCATGGCACGTCTCCGTGCTCAACCAAATCGTTCAGAATGAGCTGAAACGCGTCCAGCGCATCTTTCAGTCTGCGCTCAATCTGCCGCTTGGACAGAAACAGCATATTCCCAATCTCTTTCGTGGATCTTCTTTCGACAAACTTTCCGGAGAGCACGCTCGCGTATTCCGGCTTCATCTGATCCAGGATGATCAGGATTTCTCTCCGCCGTTTTGTCAGTTGGTTCCGAAGCTCTGAGATTTCTTCCTCAATGTCCAGAACCATCGCCATCGTATCCTGCATGGCACTGACATTCTTGGTATGCGAAACCTGTTCCTTATCCATAGGAGCAGTAATGCTGCTCATGGTGTCGCGCAGGTGCTGCGCCTGCCGGGTTTTGATCTGTATTCTGATCTCAATCGTCCTGAGAGAATCCAAATAATCAAATGCCATCATCATTCCCAAATACCTCCACATCAAGCATCTCCAGAATTGCGGCTCCGTTGTCCATCCCACTGAGTGCGCGGTACCAATCCCCAAGGAAGAAACGGCTGATTGAGGTCATCTGCTGTCGAATGCGTTTCCGTTCAAGCTCGCTTCCACTCACATCGCTTTTTCTGGCCAAATGCCTGTAATCGTCTGCCGCCTGCTTAATCACAGCAATTGCAAGCTCCCGATAAGGGTCGCAGGGCTGACGATCGGGCCCCGCAGCATGGATCAGCTTCATTCGTGTCCTCCCATCCCAATCGTGTTTGTCACTATGGGTCTCGGCCATGCCTTCACCCAGGTCAGCGTGCTGTAATACGCTTCACGTTTCCTGTTGCGGATCTCTTTGCTCTGCATGACCTTCTCCTTTTTTCTCTGAGCCGCGGCAGCTGCAACAGCTTCATCAGCTCTCTTCTGCTTTTGTGCAGCCAGCCTTCTCTGCTTCCGTTCCTCATAAGCAATATGTGCAAAAGCGGCACCTGCCGTAGGGTCTGCGTAACGTTCACTGTTCCTGTACAAATTCAGCGACCTCCCTTGTCTTCTCTTTTGCCTTAAACTCCATGTATTCATAGATGGCCAGCAGAAGGCTGCGCATCAGCGGATAGTCTTTCCATTTCTGATCCAGCTCGCCCACATCCTTAGCCGCGGACATCCACCAGTCCACAGCGTTCTCATCCTGATTAGCAGGCGGCAGGCAGTGATCCGAAAAATACTGGTATGCTTCCTTGAAAATCTGCCATTCCTCATTGGTTACATTGCCGTGCATGCGCTCATCTCCATTCCTTGGGCAGGTCAGGATCATTAACTTCTATAAAGCCAGGCATGGTCATCTGCTCAATCTTTTCCGTCCAGGCATGCTGGGGTGGAAGACCCTTCACGTCAGACATCGTGCGGCTGCGCCTGTCGAAGTAGAGCTTGATGATTTCATCGACAATGCCCAGATCGCGGTTTTTCATGACTTCAATCACCGTGCTGACATCCGGTTCAATCACCAGCTTGGGATAGACTGTTTTGTAGCGCATCATGAAGTCTGCGTTGACCCTGTGAACCATCAGCACGTTATCCGCCGCGTTGGTGATGTCTGCCGTGCCGCTGATATCGCCCTTCCGGGGGAAGGCTTCGGTCTTGCGCGGGTGGCAGATAAAGTGCACGTGGACGTTCAGCTCCTTGGCCATGGCGGAAAAGCGCTTGACGATCCTAGTCTGCATGTCGTACTTGTCCATGGATCCGGTGGGAATATCGAGGGCCATGAGGTTGTCGATGATGACCACGGACGCTTCGTTTTTCTTTACCCAGTCATAGATCGTGTTTGTCACAACCTCCCAGTCCGTGCCAAAGTCGTTATCGTAAATCGAGAGCTTGCCGGTCAGCATGGCATCCAGTTTTTCCTCGATGCCGGGCTTCAGGCAGTAGTGGTTCTGATTCAGTGGATCCTGCATCACGAAGTCCGGGCCGGCAGCCTGAAGCAGCACCCATTCACGTACACGAGAAGCTGTCATTTCACCGGAAAACATGGCCACCTTGAACCCCTCCGTAATCGCCGCCAACCCGATCTGACTGACCAGCGTTGATTTTCCTGAGGCATTTCCGCCGCTCCACACGGTCATCTCTCCTTTGTTGAAGCCGCCTATCTTGGCATCCAGCGCCTGAAAGCGGGACCGGATCACAACGATCTTGCTGCGGTCATAATTGGGGATCTCAGCAAAGTCCAGCATTCTTGGCTGCCCAGTTTTGACTGCGGTGGCAGATCCTTCTGCGCCACCTGGCTGAGATCTTGAGGGTGCACCGGTGCTGACAGCCTGATGCACTGTGTAAGGGCTGTTGGCATAGGCAGATGGGTCTACCTTTTCCCGGAATTCATGCCAGTGATATCCGGCACAGCTGTTGTGGAAGCAGTGAAATCCATAGCTGCCATTGCTGTAGGCAAAGACTGCTGCGTCCCCATGCTTGTGGGAGCTGTCGAAGGGGCATTCTGCCAGCTGGTACTTCATGCCGGTGCTGATCGGAATTTTCTTTGTGACCTCAATGTGATGGTCTGAAAGAAACTGATCCAGGTCGAAGGAAGAAGCTGCGCCGCGCTGCCGGGGATTTTCCTGAGGAGATACCGCCTTCTGCCGTTCTGCAGCAATGTTCCGGATCAGCGTCATCGACGTGGCTTCAACCTTTTCCGGCTTCCGGATGATTCCGCTTCTGCGGTGAGGCCTTTCCGGCGTACTCGCACCCTTTGTGGCGATGGTGCCGTAGAGCTTGGTAATCCGTGCCGGGTTAAAGACCGCGGTATCGATCTTGACCTGCTCTGTGCTGAACCACATATCGAGGACAGCCAGGAAATCTGCCAGTACCTGCTTTTCTTTCGGGCTTGCGTGGATATGAAAGAGCAGATGATAACCATTGCCGCTGTCTGCAACGATGGGCTCACTGAAGCCCATGGCCATCAGCTTTTTCATCGTCATGCCTGCCACCCGGCGGGCAGCTTCCTTTTCTTCTCTGGAAGCGCTGACGCCGCTCGGCCTGACCGGATCCGCGTCAATCAGCAACCACTGGTAGCCGGCGATATCGCCGTCTGTGGTCGTCTCGTGAGGACGCTCTACCAGCCGCTCATGCTGTTCCCGCGCATAGCACGCGCTCTTCACGCGGTTCATCGTCTGGTAGAAGGTGCGGTTCGGATACCGGGAGAGCTCTTTGGCTATGGCCGGACTGTCCGCTCTGAAATACCCGCTGATTACAGGCTTGGGATCAATGCTGCGGATTTCAATGATCTCATCCGGCTCATGCAGCAGGCTCAGTCCGCTCAGAATGACGTCCATTCTTCATCCTCCTCAACCGTTTCAGCCTGCTGTACAAAGCTGCGCCAGGTTTCCTTCTCCAGCCATTTCACAATGCCGGGTATAAACCGGCCGTTTTCCTCACGCCAGGAGTAAGACTGCTTCTCCGCTTCCAGTGCGGCCAGAATAGAATCGATCGTTGCGCCTTCATCGAGCGCTTTGGCTACCAGCCGTGCTGCCTCTCTTCTCAGTGTTCTCCGATTGGCCGGGTATGCGATCCACACATCGGTAAAGCCTTGGGGTTCTGATCCTGATAAAGAAGCTGTACTATTCTTCTCTATAGGGTTAGGCTCCATGGTGGAGCCACCAGCACGTTTGCTGGCTTCACCGTGAGGCCAGTCTGGCTCCATCGTGGAGCCAGCTTTCTGAGTGGTGGCTCCATCATGAGGCCACGTCGTTTTTGTTCCTGGCTCCGTTTGTGGCTCCACCATGGAGCCACCTTCAGCCGTCGTGGCCTCGTTTGTGGCTCCACCATGGAGCCAGTCTGAATCAGTGTCGGCGGTGTCCGGCCAGTGCACAATATGTACCAGGGTTCCCATGTGGGAGACATTACGAACAGTGATCAGGCCAGTAGCCACAAGGGTCTGCAGTTTCCGATCCAGCTTGTTCCTCGACCAGATCAGTGCCTCTGCGGCATGACGCCCGGAAAGCGGCATATCTCCAGGCTGCAAAGAAAGCCCGCGCCATTTGAAAACGTTATGGCTCGCACGAGAAAGGCAATAGAGGTACAGCTTGACTGCGCCATCGTCCTGCCAGATCTGAGCGTCTACTGCCTGTGAGATCAATTCAGCTAACTGCTTCATGCCGGGAAACACGATCCTTTCTTCTCCCGCGGATGTACTGATGTGAAACACGCCAGCACATCCGCGGGGTAGTGTATTTATCTTTCCTGCCGGTTCCGGCGGATGGTCAGGTGTACATGTACCTGGATCCAGAGATCTGCTTCAAACGGAAGCTCGCCATCGCCGCATTCTTCTGCATCAGGGCCTTCATCTGAAGGCGGGCACATGCTGCCGAACCCTTCGCATTCATCGTCTGCTGCTTCATTCGAATCTGATTCCTCTTCATAGCGGTCATCGTACTGATCCTCCATTTCGTTCATCGTGAGAGTGCTGAAAGGAACCGTTTCGTCCGGGAAAAAGAGACTGCTGAGATCCAGATCATGGGGAATACCGCTTTCCGCCTCAGCCATCAGGCGGCGGCAGAGCGGGCACATATAGCGCCCGGAATCCAGTTCGGTCTGGTTCGTCAGCGCCTCGATGGGCGTGAGGCGTACGCTTTCGCCGCAGAGCCTGCACTCGGCAGTCGGCACGACCGGAGGATATCCCTGAACCAGGTGTGCCTTCGGGTGACTTGTGTTGAAGATGTACATGAGCTACCTCTCTTTCTGACCGTCTTTCCGACTGTCGCCCTTAAATGGCGAAAATCGTCGATTTTGGAAACACCTGAGGCAACTTTTTTCAAAAAAATTTTTTGTTGGCCTGAAAATAGGCCATCAGACGGGTCAGCCTGCGGTTGACGACGGTATGGGAAACTCCGATCCGTTCCGCGATCTCCCGGGAGTTCATGCACTCGATAAAGCGCAGCCTCAGGATCTGAGCGCCATCTGGAACCACCTGATCCGCATGCTCGTACACCCGCTCTACCGTCAGCTTCCGAATGACCTTTTCCTCAACGCTGCCTCCGGTGTCTTCCGAGGAAATAGCCTGAAGACTTCTGTCGCTCAGTTCCCTGAACATGCCCGTAAGCCGAAAGCTGCACGCTGAGCAGTCTCCAAGGCAGTAAAGGGAATCGGTGCGGGAGCAGCGCTGCTCATTCCGCGCCAGCCTGCGCACCCGCTCGTTTTCCAGCAGGATTCCCCGATACACTTCCTCCGTGATCTCAACGCGCTGTCCTTTGACAGTCCAGTAATAGGTTTTGTTTTCCTCTCTGCTTTCCATCAAGAAAGCCCTCCTTTCGGTTCATCGCCGAACGGAGGGACTTGATGAGCAGCTGCCAGCGCAATGCGAAACAGCCCAATGGACAAGCATCTCCATTCGGCTGCAGCAACACTTCCGATGCTGGCTGCAAGTATTCAGTTGACGGCTGCTTTGTGCGGAAGCGGTTTTGATCAGAAACCATCACTCAGCAGCGCTTCACATATGCAGTCACCTGACTGCAGGGATGTGGCAAAAAAGAAGGGGCCAGGCACGGCAGAAAGCTTCGTTTCTGCTCATCCTGACCCCGATTGGCCCTTCAGGAACCCCAATTGGCCCTGGCGAGTGGCTGTCTCACACTCTGTCTATTTTTCAATCTCGCGGGAAACCTTGAATACCTTCGGCTTCCCGTCGACGTCGCGTCTGATTTCCACGTTTTTTCCTGTGCTGAGAATCCGGTACACCTTTTTCAGCATCTCCGCCTCTGCTGGAGAAACCAGAACCGTCTTCTTCTCTTCGGCCGGTATGATCACTGCGTAATTGTTCATGCGCGTTCTCCCTTATTGCTGGTTCGCTTTCCAAAAGCATCCTGGCACAGTTTCCCTTCCCGAGCGAATCTGCCTTAGGGACTGCTTCCAGTCGCTTTTAAGCGACAAGGAAGGTCAAAAAAAATAGCGAAAAGCATACTGGCCTCAGCTCCTTCCCACAAGCTTACGCTTGTCTCGTTTACGCGACAATGATAGCATATCGAGGCTTCCCTGTCAATTGAAAAATCTTTGAAGAAGTTGTTGCAAAAAAGCGACAAGCGTGCTATAATCCCTGTGGATTACTAGAAAGGGGTAGTGTCAGATGGCTGTAGATCTTAACGATACCCTGGGCCATGTCATCAAAAAGAAGCGTCTTCAGCTTGGCATGACCCTTCGGGACCTTGCCGCGAAGGCAGGCGTCCATCACGCGACAATCGACCGGATCGAGACAGACCAGTTCAAGGTGGTCGATCCCAGCACCCTGGTCAAAATCGCGGAAGCCCTTCATCTGGATCAGTTGTATCTGCTGTCCCTCAACGGAGCAGGCGTAAAGGACGAGGACATCCGCATCATTGCCCGCGCTGCCAACAAGATGAGTCCTGAGCAGCGGCAGAAGATGATGGCCATTCTTCGGGATTCTTTCTCTGAAGCTTTCAGGAATACGGAAAGCGATGATCTGGACGATAATGGAGACGGATATCTTGATGAGCGAATCTAAGCTGAGCTTTCAAAGAGAAAAGGCAGTCCGAACGTCAGCAGAGCTACTGCGGAATTCAGGGATTGCCTTTTTTCCATTGGACATCCGAAGGATGCTGAAGAGCTCCTTCAGTCGCCAGATCAGGCTGATACCCTACAAGAACCTGGATGCCGCCTCCCTCAGGGAAGGCGCGGATGAAACCGCTGATCCCCGCACACTGAGCAAAGACGGCTTCTGTATGCGCATCCAGGATATGCTGCTTGATCTCAGCAGCGGCCCCGTCATCAGCAACGTATGGAATATCTACTATAACGAGTCCAGCCTTCAGGAACGGATCCGGTTCACGCTCCTGCATGAGCTGGGACATGTTTTTCTTGGCCACCATCAATTGCTCGGCATAGACTCGACAGCCGGCATGGAAAACCTGCCGCAGTATCGGGAAGCGGACAATCAGGCTGACCAGTTCAGTATCAATGCTCTGGCCCCTGCGCCGGCAGTATCAAGGATTTTAATGGAACACGGCTTTTCCTGCATGAAGAACGGCCTGGAGTGGCGTATCACCAACCAGAGCGCTCCCTTTCTCCGGAATCTCGGGCAGGATCCGGATCCTGTTCAGCTCATCATGACAGCCTTTCAAATATCGAGAATCGCCGCTGAAACAAGACTGCGTGAGCTGAGCAGCGAGCTGCGGATCTGGCAGCAGCTTGATCCGGAGCTGTACGCCTATATTGAGCAGATCGGCCACCGATCGGGCTGGTTCTGCTGGGTCTGCAGTACCCGGCGCAGAACGGCGTCTCTCTATTGCCCCGGCTGCGGGAAGGGCGGATCGTATGAATACAAAGATCCGGGACGCCATTCCCGTCCGGTCATGGGGCTGCGCAAGAACGGACAGTTTGAATTCTGCTCCGTCTGCGGAAACTCCAGCTATCCTGAGGACGCATCCTATTGTCCGGTATGCGGCAGTCCAATCATCAACGAATGTGAAAACGCAACCTATACAGATGGAGACTTTATCCGCAGCGGAATGTATGTCGTAAGGGGAACCCACCGCTGCAGGCCGACGGATATTTACTGTGGAAAGTGCGGCGTGCTGACCGCCTTCGGTGCCCAGCACGGCCCCAGAAAGAATTACTGGCTTCCCCAAGGACAGGAGCGCTGCCGCACGATGGGCACACTCTATCCCCAGACTCTTGAGACAGAAGTCGGCAAACTGAAAGCATGCCCGGCCTGCGGAAGCACCCGCACTATCCGTGACGGACGATACTGCGCGGATTGCAAGCAGCCCATGGAAAACAGCTGCGCCGGTGGTGCCGGAGCGCATCACGCCTGCGGCCCCAATGACAGGTTCTGCACAGTCTGCGGACAGCCCACTCTGTTTCTTCAGGCAGGCTTTCTGCCTGAATACGATACGACGGAAACTTACAAGGCACTGCGCGACGCGGAGACAGAAACGCAGACGCAGTATGCCGTTCAGATACTGATCATGCCGGATGGCACAACGCAGCTTATACAGCAGGAGGCCCAGGAATGGCAATCATCCGCATTGTAACCACAAGAGCGCCGGGGCTGATCCCCAGCCTTGTGAAGGAGATCGACCGCGCAGCCAATCCGGTCGTTCTCATTCCGGAATCCTTTACGCTGGCCTGCGAGACAGAAATTGTAAGCAGAAGCCGGGAAAAAGGATTTTTCGATCTGAAGATCTTTTCACCCTCGTCTCTTGTCAGAGAGGTTCGGGAGCTGACTGGCCGCGGCAGCAAAAAGCCGGTTTCTGCGGACGGTCAGAATATGATCATATCCCAGGTGCTTCATCACCATCAGGAAGAACTCAAGTATTACCGTGATTCTGTCGCGCAGCCAACGCTGGCGCAGAAGATTGCCGGTCAGATCAACGACTTTCATCGGGCCCGCCTGACGCCGGGCTTCCTGCGTGACTTTGATCCGTCAAGCCGCCGCACCAAAGCCAAGATGGAGGACATGGCCCTGGTATGGGACGGATATAATCAGGTTCTCGGCAATCAGTTTGAGGATGCTGTCGGGCAATGGCTGTCAGCGGTTGGTCATATCCGCAAAAGCGGACTGATTCGGAACGCCCAGCTCCTGATCTATGGGTTTGACTACATTACGCATGATATTCTGAACCTTGTAGACGCGGCGATTTCCGACAATGGGGCTGACTGCAACGGGGCGGCAGAGGTTGTCATCGGACTGATCAGCGATGATGTAGGCCCAGACAGGGAGATTTTCCGCGCCGCCAATGATTCTGTGCTCGCCCTGACGGACTATCTCAGCCATAACGGCTATGCGTTCACACAGCAGCGTGAAACGATGATTCCTCCCATTGATCCCGGCATTGCCTATGTGGAGAAGAGCATTTACGCAACCGGTGCCTTTGCCAGCGAGAAGATCTATGAGCGCAGGGATGAAGTCACCGTGATCCGTCCTAACCCCGCTGAAGCGAAAAAGCAGGCCATGGCTGACCTGAACCGCTCTGAAATACCGGATATGTCCCATGTATGGGTCTATTACGCGAAGAATTCCTATCTGGAGTGTCAGCACGCCTGCCAGACGCTGATCGACTGGCACCGGGAGGGCATTCCGTGGGAGGATATGGCGATTGCTGTCTGTGAGCAGAACACGCTGCCATCCCTTCTCCCTCTGACGCTTTCCGCCTCCGGCATCCCCTTTAACGCGAAACAGGATCAGCCTATCCTGATGAGCGGATACGCACAGTATTTCCTGTCGCTGCTGCGGATCCTGCGCCTGAATTTCTGCCAGAACGATGTCCTGCGGATGATCAAGACAGGCTTTACGCCGCTGTCTTCTCAGGATGTCATGGATATGGAGAACTATGTCCGCAAGAACGGGATTCATCGCGGACGCTGGCTGAAGCCGTTCTATATGCCGGAAAAGGCGGCGGAAAAAGAAAAGGCGGAGCATATGGAGGCACTCCGTCAGCAGCTGATCGATCCCATTGTACAGCTCAGAGATAAGCTGTCACAGAAGGGCTGCACCGGCAGACAGGCAGCGACGCTGTTGTTCGGATTTATTACCGACGCCGGGATTTATGACCGTCTTCTCGCTCAGGAGGATGTTCTGGCCGAGCAGGGTGATGATCTGGGGATTGACCGCAACCGTCAGGTGTGGACAGCCATCAATGAGCTTCTGGATTCGGTTGCCGTTTTTATCGCGGACGAGCCTTTGCCGCTTCATGACCTTTGCACTATGCTGGAAGCATCCATGGCCTCCAGAATGATCAAGTCCCTTCCTCAGCTTTCCAGAGCTGTTATGGTTGCGCCGCCCCAGATGTTCTTCTCATCCGGCGTGCGCTGCATGATTGTCATGGGGCTCCAGGAAAGCGAGCTCTCCACAGGCGGCGGTATTCTGTCGGAACACGAGCGCAGCCAGCTGGAGCAGTTTATCGAGGACGCCAACAGAGAATTCTATAAACAGCAGAGCACAGGCGGTATGGAAGGACCGGACGAATCCGCCGAACCATCTGAAGCCGAAAGCAGCGATATCCGTCCCTTCAGTAAAATTGGACAGTCCCTGCTTGACCTGGCTGCCCGTCAGAAACAGGACGTGTATCAGGCGGTTTCCCTGGCGCGGGAGCAGCTGATGATCTCCTGCTCGAGCGCAAAGCCCAGCGGCGGTGTGCTGACGCCGTCCACAGCCTTCAAGCGGCTCTCCAAGGTCGTTGCCGATATGAATCCGGCGAATGTTTCCGGCGGTTTGATGAACACGGACATCCGGCCCTTTGCCCCTGCCTTTGCATTGGAGACCCTGGCAGTCAAGCTGCGCGATACCAAGGACAGCAGGGATGGCTTCCTGCATGGCAGCGGAACCGAGGATATCCTGTGGCAGAATGCCCTCGGCTCCTTGTACAATTCCGACGTCTGGCGTGAAAAGACCACAGGCGTCCTGAATGGACTGCATGTCACCGTGACCACCACTGGCATTACCCCTGATCAGGCGGCCAGGCTCTATCAGTCACGGGCTATGTCGATCTCCCGTGTGGAAACCTTCGGCTCCTGTCCATGGCGGCATCTGCTGCAGTACGGGCTCGATCTGTTTCCGACTGCGACCTATGTATTTGAACGCAATGAACAGGGTACCTTTAATCACGATGTGATCAAGATGTTTCTGGACGAGGCCATGAAGCTCCCTGAATGGCCGGATATCTCAGAGCATCAGCAGAATGTGCTGCTCAACCGTATCCTGAGGGAGCGTGTAAAGCAGTGGGAGGGCGGCATCCTGCGTTCCGATATTGTTCACCGTTTCCAGGGAGTCAGCATTATTCACGGTGTCAGGACATCCATTGCCAGCCTGATGCGTTCCTTCCAGCAGAAGCCCCACTTCCTGCCGATGGCAGCTGAGGTGCCCTTCGGCATGCCGGATGTCAAATCAGCCTTCAATCTGCCGCCGATTTCCATCACAACAGCAGATGGCGCTGTGATCGCCTTCTCCGGTCGGATTGACCGGATTGACAAGCTGGTACTGCCCGACGGAAAAACCTATTTCATGATCGTGGACAACAAAATGTCCTCCCGGGATGTCAAACAGAACTCCATTATTGCAGGCCTGCAGCTCCAGCTGCCGCTCTATATCCGGGCGGCTCAGAACGGGCTTAACGGCTATGAAGCCGCTGGCGGACTGTACCAGCCCGTGAAGGATGTCCTGGTGGACGGCGACGATGCCGGAAAGATCATTGCGCAGATCGATAAGGATCTGCAGACCTCCGGAATTATCCTTGATGACAAGGGCATTCAGGATGCCATGAAGCCGGTGAAAATCGCGCGGAAGTCCGATACGAATGACACGATATCCGCTGTAACTCCTGAAGAATTGCAGTCGGTGCTGGACTGCGCCGTGGATATTGTTACGGGACGTGTGAACAGGATCCGCAGTGGAGAGACTGCGCCGATGCCCCTGCAGGACGGCCTTCAGTCGCCATGCAGCTGGTGCGATCACGCGGACGGCTGCCTGTATGACAGCACACTACCCGGATGCAAGATACGCGAGCTGGATCACAAGCACCGCATGGAAATGCCGGCGCAGAAGCAGTAAGCACGCTTCTTCATACGATGCCATAAAGGGAGAAAAGACATGCCACGTTTTAATGCTTCTCAGCAGGCGGCCATTGACGCGCAGAACCAGAATATCCTGGTTTCTGCCGCTGCCGGTTCCGGTAAAACGACCGTCATGGTGGAAAAAATCAAGCAGACGCTGATCAGGCAGCCTGACGCGTCTATTTCGCAGTTCCTCGTGATCACCTTCACCAAGGATGCTGCGCAGAATATGAAGGACAAGCTGCGCACGCTTCTGGAAGACGCTTCCCAGAATGGCATTGAGGCGGCTGCCAGAGCCCTGGGTGAAATCGAAACCGCCAGCATCAGCACGATCCATTCCTTCTGCACACAGCTGCTGAAGGAGTACAACGATAACGCCGGCGCAACGATGAACCCCCGTGTCCTGAAGGATACGGAAAAGAAGCGGATGCTGGATGAATGCTTCACAGACGCTGTGGAAGTGATTCTTGGGAAAGGCAATTCCTTCGATGCCGCGGACAAAAAGGCCGTCAGTGAATTGTTGATTGCCTTCAGCATGGAAGACCTGATGAAGATGGTTCAGGATCTTTACAATGTTCTGATGGGCATTCCCAATCCCTTCGACTTTCTGCGGCAGATTGTTCAGACACCGCCCTATGAATTATGGAATCAGGAGATTCTGACAGCGGCGGAGCTGGATGTGCTCGGTCTGGAGGAATGTCTGCACAAAGAGGAGGCGCTCATGCTGTCTCCCTTGGCCCTTCCTGTTTTTGAAGCCATCGTGGAAAGCGATCAGGAAAAGGTCGGAGCCTTTCTGGAAGCCTATGAACAGGCCCAGACCGGCGCCGATAAGCTGGCGCTGATGGCGTCCGCCGTCAAGGGCTTCGACAAGGCACCGGCTCCCCGTGGGCTGGATGAAGAGACCAAAGCATGGAAAGACGCGATCAATGACGTCCGGAACGAGATGAAGGGCTCCAAGGGCATTCTCGCCACGGCAGCCAAGCGTCTGGAATCCATGCTGGATGAAAAGAACGATCAGACAAACGCGGTGATTCAGCGGGAGCTTCGGGGCCTTGAGCTGATTGTCCGGGAAACAGCCAGGCAGTATGAGCAGCAGAAGCTGGAAGCCGGAGCGATTGACTATGCGGACATGGAACAGATCGCCTACAGCATCATGTCTGATTCCGACAAGCGCAACGAGCTGCTGGCCAAGTACAAATACATTTATGTGGACGAGTGCCAGGATGTTTCCGGTATTCAGGATGCCATTATCAAATCGCTGACCGGGCCCGGTCACCAGTTCTTCATGGTCGGCGACATCAAGCAGTCGATCTACGGATTCCGTCACGCGGAGCCGGATCTGTTTGAGCATGAGCGCCGCACCTATTCGGATGACGAAGCGGCAACCGAGCGCCGGATCTTCTTTATGGACAACTATCGTTCCTGCAAGAGCGTCGTGGATGCTGTCAACGAGGTCTTCACGGAAGCGATGGATCGGCGCATCACGGATATGGATTATATTCCGGAGGATAATCTGCGTTGCAATCTGCCCGGGGAGTTTGGCCCTGTCGACGTGATCCTCGTCAAAAAAGGCGATGAGGATGCTGATAAGCTGGAAGCTCAGTGTGAGGCGGTTGGCAGATACATTCAGTCTGTCCTTACGCCCAGCATGGATACCAGCTCGAAGCAGAATTATCAGTACAAGGATATTGTCATCCTCGTGCGCACCGCGAAGGGAACCGCTTCAACCATTGTCGATCATCTGAAGAAGATGCACATCCCTGCCATGTACGAGGGTGTGCCGGATTTCTTTGGCCTGGCTGAGGTAAAATCTTTCCTGAGCCTGCTGACCGTTATCGACAATCTGCATAATGATGACGCACTTGTCGGTACGCTTATCAACACCCCGTTCCACTTTACCGATCAGGATCTGGCGGACATTCGTCTGGAGAAGCTAGAGCATGTGCCCTTCTATGAAGCGTTTGAGCTGTGCGCCGGCCGGAACGAAAAGCCGATTGACCAGAAGTGCAGGAAGGTCGCGGATCAGCTGGCAGCCTGGCGCAAGGTGAGCGAAGGCATGCCTGTGCCTGATTTTGTTTGGTGGCTGATGCGCGAAACCGGAACCTATGCCGCTCGCGGTGCCTATCCGGATGGAAAAGCCCGGCAGGCAAACCTGGACGCGCTCTATCAACGCGCGCTGGACGGTCAGAAGGCCGGGAACATGCGGCTGTCGGATTTCGTGAACGATCTCCGGGAGGCGCGGGAAACCAGACAGAGCGACAGCGACGATCATCCCGCCATGGGAGCGGGCGACAATTTCGTCCGCGTCATGACCATGCATAAGAGCAAGGGCCTGGAATTCCCGGTTGTGATCCTGATGGATCTTCAGAAGAACCTGCGCCGGAAGAGAAATGACGAAAAGCTGCGCATGAATGTCAGCAGCTCAGGCGGAGCGCTGGGCCTGTACCTTCCCGCAATACGCAGAAACCGCAACAGCTCCATGGATTCACAGGGCAAGGATGCCTTTGAGATGCAGGCGCTCAGGAAGAACATCTCCGAAACCACCCGTCTCCTGTATGTCGCCATGACCCGCGCTCAGCAGAGGCTCTGCCTGGTCGGATCTGTGAAGGATGGCGAAGAGGAGCTCTGGGCGAATGAAACCCGGGCGGCCCGCATCTGGAAAACCAGAAGCATGCTGGATATGATTATGCCTGCTGTGCTGAAGCATCTGTCCCTGCCGGATGCCGGCGCGACCAAAGAGGATGCGCTCTGGCGGCTGACCTGTGTTTCCGGAAAGGCGATAGAGGAAACAACCGATATCGCAGATACGGTTGACGAAGACATGAACCGGATACTCAGCAGCGATGAACCCATGCTGATGTATACCCCGGAAGCCATAGAACAGACGCCGCTGAAGACCAGCGTTTCCACGCTCACACGACAGGCACCCGTGATTTCAGATGAAGACAGTGAGGAAACGGTTGAGGATAAGCGCAAGACTGAGGAAGCGGTTCGTACCTTCCGTCTGAGCTCTGCCGCGTCCCGACCGGCCTTCCTGGAGGAAGAAGAGGCCGAAGCGGTCAATATCGGTACCGCCACTCACCGGTTCCTGCGTCTAATTGATCTGGACGTTTTCCGGCAGGAGAATGTCGATATGGAGCAGGCGGTGCGTTCTGAACTGGAACGGATGAAGAGTGATGGGATTCTGACTGAAGACGAAGCCCGGCTGATCCGGCTGCACGGCGTGGCTTCCTTCCTGAAAAGCGAACTGGGACAGCGCATGCTGCACAGCACGGATATCCGGCGTGAGGCAACCTTTACCATGCGGATTGATCCGCACAAGCCGACCATGGTACAGGGAATCGTGGACTGCGCCTTCAAGGAAAACGGCGCATGGATTCTGATCGACTACAAGACAGACAAGGATACCGAAGAAACGACCTTCGTACCGCGTCATGAGCAGCAGATGAACTGGTACCGGGAGGCGCTGGAACGGCTGACCCTCATTGAGGTTCGCGAGATGTGGCTCTTCGCATTGAGGGCCGGCGTTGCTTATCCTGTGAAGCGGATTGACATTACGGTATAATCCCTGCTTCTGTCTCATACAGAGGGAGCATTTCTTTAAAGCTATCTGATCATTTTCCCCTGGAACACTCTGGGGGAAAATTTTTTTTGAAAAAATGCCCTCAGGTGTTTCCAAAATCGACGATTTTCGCCATTTAAGGGCGACAGTCGGGAAGGCTGTCAGAAAGAGAGGTAGCTTCATGTACATCTTCAACACTTGTCACCCGAAGGCACACCTGGTTCAGGGATACCCGTCGGTCGTGCCGACTGCTGAATGCCGGCTCTGCGGCGAGAGAGTGCGTCTGACGCCCATTGAGGCTCTGACGAACCAGGCTGAGCTGAATTCCGGCAGCTATGTGTGCCCGCTCTGCCGCTGTCTGATAGCTGAAGCAGAAAGCAGCATTCCCCATGATTTGGATCTCAGCGACCTCTTTCCCATGGATAAAACCGTTCCTTTCAACACTCTCACGATGAACGAAATGGAGGATCAGTACAATGACAGCTATGAAGAGAAATCAGATTCGGATGAAGCAGCAGATGACGAACTTGAAGGGGCCGACAGCATGTACCCGCCTTCAGATGAAGGTCCTGATGCAGAAGAATGCGGCGGTACTGAGTTTTCGCTCGAAGCGGATCTCTGGCTCCAAGCTCATGTACACCTGACCCTCCACCGCAGCTGGCAGAACAAATAAATCAGAGAGGATGTGCCGGGCGGTTCATCTGCCCGGCACGTCCAGAGGAGGAAAGATCATGTTACCCGGTATGGAGCATTATATTGAATTGATCTCACAGGCAATGGAAATGCAGATCTGGAAGGATGACGGCGCGGTCAAGCTGTACCTCTATTGCCTTTCAC
>JAEEGI010012407.1_pt1 | contig 18245 bp, 19 predicted proteins | sample 8958751 | NCBI WGS metagenome assembly JAEEGI01 (sample SAMN16246545, study PRJNA631951) | gut metagenome | biome: gut microbiome; feature: rumen; material: KS-attached | host: Bos | place: Iran: Karaj | collected 2018-10 | reverse complement strand
CTGTCGATGACAAAGCCCAGCTGCTGAAAGCTGAAGAAGCTGATGCCAAGGGGCAGGAGCAGCTTTTTAAGAGCCCAGTCGGTACCGAAGGCGGCGTTGATGTTGGTGACGAAGAAATCGTAGTATTTGTAGTAGAAAAGAAGGCCTATGTTGAAGATGACGCCGGCAAGCAGCAGAGCTTTGCGCGGCATCGAAGCCTGCACATGGCCGGACATTTCAGCACCGTCTTCCGGTGCCGTCCCCTGTCCGTCTCTGTCCAGCGCCTGAAAGCCCTTATACAGAGCGAAATTGAACAGCACGCTCATGATTATGAGCGGCAGATATTTCACGTTGAAATAGCCGTAGAACCAGAGGCTCATGCCCAGGAGGTACAGGGAAGCCAGACGGTTCTGCCTGAAATGGTTCAGCAGGTACCAGCCAGCCACGCAAAGGGGCAGGAAGAGCAGGACGAAGATATAGGAATTGAAAAGCATCTCAGTTCCCTCCTTTCAGCAGGCTGTCGTAATCGTAGTTATACAGATATTCGCTTACGGCGCTGCAGTAGTCCTGGTAGTTATCAAGGGTGAGCCGGTACTTTTCCTCTGCCATGCACTCAAGTATGTAGGAATTTATGTCCTTGCTGTAGTGGATGGCATCCTTGTAGTTCTCCAGCTCGCAGATCACGTCCTCGCACTGAAGAAAGCCGAAGAGGTGCACGTTTTCGTAGGGAAGCAGCATCTCCATGGCCGCCTTTTCACAATCCATTATCTGCTGCAGTGACCCCTCTCTTAAAGCCCTGTCCCAGTAGACCATGCTGTAGGGCGGGAAGAACAGGTAAAACTCGGTATCAGGGTGCGCTATGACTGAATTCAGCACATTCTTTTCCATGTTTTTCTGAACCAGGGGTATCAGGCCCTCGGAGGAACGCTGAGTCTCAGTCGGAGTCTCCCTGCGCTTGTAGTTGGAGAGAACAGTTTTGCGGCTGTAGGTATTCTGAGCCCAGGATGTGCCGTACATGTCCAGGGATGGGGTCTTCTCCCCTGCCTTCGTATACTGCAGCACCTTTATGCAGTCCGCTATAACGTCCAGATTGTATACGTACCGGACGTCATTCAGCAGGCTTTTATCGTAGAGATATGCGGGTATGGCATCGTAGTGCATCTCGTCCCACTTCTCGTAAAGGGTGTAGGAATCCAGGCAGCGCACCACGTAGCGCACATTGTGACCGTTCTCCCAGGCCTTTTCCAGGGCCAGAGAGGTCTCGTGGAAGGAGGCGCCCGCGATGCTGTTCTTTACAGTCTTGCAGCCGAACAGATCATCCATCTCAGATACCGTAAAATTGGAAGCCTCGCTGCTTCCAGTAATGACCGCATCGTAGTCGAAATGGCGCATTATGCCATCGTTGATGTAGCGCTCCCTGTCCTTCTCCAGCGGATAGGCCAGGCCCTCCGTAGGGGTGTGATAGTGGAGATACGGATCTATGTAAATGACAAAAGCCGCTGCTGATGCCAGCAGGGCAAATGTGAGTATAAGGGTCGTGATCGCAAATGCTTTTGGTTTCATCTCGGTCCTTTGATGAGGCTGCTGTATTTCCTGCCGGCCCGCCGGCGCAGCCGCTGAAGCCTATATATATTACTACCCTTCAGCGGATTTGTCATGCGAAAAGCATCAAAAACTATTGACCGAAAATGCTTTATCATATATAATTTTGCTGTTCTGATCCATTAGCTCAGCTGGGAGAGCGTCTGGGTGACAACCAGAAGGTCATTGGTTCAAGTCCAATATGGGTCACCAAAAGAAAGCCTGAAACCTCAATGGTTTCAGGCTTTTGCATTTCCTGGCATGTAATTTGATTTGTAGTTTTTGCCCCTTTTTTGCCCCTCGACTTCTTTACTGGTATCCAGAATCGGAATGTTGATACCCATTTACGATGATAGCAACTCCATTATATGGTTTATATCTTCCCGACTTAGAGCCATCTTTTCTGGGCTATGCAATACTTTATCGATGCCTTCAGGGTTTTCAAGTATGTAGTCGCTTTCAATCGGGCTGTTTCCCTGTACGAAGTAGACGTACCCGTCCACCCATACATGCTGCCGATTTTTCCGTAAATAATTTGCGAGAATATGGACCTGACGTTTGACCTGTTTTATAGGGTTGTCCACATTTTTCTCATAAGTATTGCCCGCTGGCGTCGTCTTGTACTTTGCCCATACAGGATCTTCTTCATTGCCGAATATACGCCCGGAATAGTTCTTTACTTCGATTATGAAAATACCATTGTGATTGATTACAACATCATCAAGTTCTGCCAACTGCCCTTCATATTCCACCTCAACATTAGTAAGGAGTACGTCTCCGCTTTCAAGGATTTCTTGAATTATGTTAGTTACAATATGTTCCCCGCGTCGACCAGCCTGTTTTTCAGGAGGGTCAAAGATAGAAAGCCCATCGTTTCTGTTTACGAAGGCCCACAGAAGAGCTGTAAGAAAAAGAGCTATCGCAATTATTATGTATCCCATATACTTATAAATAGCAGCCGCATAGAGCAGCAAATGAGATTGGCGAGTTACATAAGGAGGTTTGCCCCAAAATGTAGGGCAAACCTCAAAGGTATCAACTAGAACGGCACTGCATTATAAAACTGAGATATATATCTTGCAGCTTTCAGTGTTTGTTCTCCTACATATGGCAAGTATTTTCCAAAGCCACCATCTTCGGTAATAAGATCTTCTAATACACTTACATCAACAACATTGCCAACCTCAGCATCTTCATCCTTTTTCATTGCTTCGAAAAAATCAAATGCTTTCTTTGCTTTATCAGGATATTCGGTAATGATTCTCCTGATATAAGGGACTACAACCAGGCCGTACATAATATGTATTCCATCTTCTTCATTATTGACATCAGCGTTTGTTTCCAGTTCTTTGAACACTCCGATGTCTTCCGGGAAAAGACTAACAAAGCTATTATATAATTCGTTATATTTCATTTCTTATCCCATGATTCTCGCTCTCACATTCCCATAATCAACCTATATCACTACGAACCTTTCAGTCAGAGAACTGATTGATATCATAGCCTCAACCCTCCCGGAGGATTATCGCTCTTACTAAACATTAAATAAAGCGTTTAACTACCAACGCATTGATTGTTTGAGATGAGTTGACTTATCAAGCTGAGATGATATGCTCTGCGCATTTAAGGGTGATAGTAATTATATTCTTTTGCTGTAAAACAAGATGAAATGGAATAGCAGGGCTCTTGTCTGTCGTTATGTCGGTTGCTTCTTTACCGACTATGAGCATTTGCACCGGGGTTATCATTGCCGTAACCTTCCAGCAGGTTGATCGCACCCCAGATGCCGAGACCGGCACCGAGCGCCACTACGAGAGTCTGCAGTACGCCGACTGCACTGTTGAAAAATGCCATATGTGGCCTCCTTATAATACCCTTTCGGGCTTGATTTGATTGCTGCCAGCCGATAGCCATCATCTGAAATCCCTCATCTCAATTGCCCCGCTGGGCAGTGGATTCTCCGACAGTCTTCTTTGGACAGCAGTAGGCGGCCCCACACCGTAAAGCGCAGGACCGTCTATGTAAGAGCCAGATGGCATGTTCTATTCTGTTTGGTTAATGGAACGGCTCGACAAACTGGAATTTGCGGTCACAGTTCAATATCAATGTCATAGGTATCATTGATGAGCCAATAATTGACTTTGTTCTTTAGGGTATTTATTTTTCGCTGTTGATACGAGCTCTTTCTTTGTCTGGCGAATAGATACCAGCTTTACTTTTCGATGTGGATGCAGCCTTGATTTCTCTCCCGGGGGAATACATACATGTAATGCTTTTCGATGTTTACATCTTTCATTTCGGTGTTGATAATCTTTTGCCTTCGTGATACACTCAACGCATTGGAGGCAAAGACATGACAAACGAGCTTCAACTGCCCGAATTCACCATCAGCAAAAAGGAAAAACTAAGCGAGGACACTGTCCTGTACACTGTGCATCCAAAAGAACTTCCTCCTGCCTGCCCTTTGTGCGGGAGCGTTCACTTTGTAAAGAACGGTAAAATCAATAGACTAACAAGAGACCTGCCCGCCTTTGGATGTCCATCCACAATTTCGGCAATTGTCAGAGAATTGTCCTGCGAAGCCGAAATCAACAAATGGAGGGTTGTTTACAATGGTTGGATATCAACACTGAAAAGCAAATACCCGAAGATTTTTATCACAGCAGGAAAAAAATGAGCACTAAAAAAGGAATAGAAACACAAAAGGCGCTCGTAAGCGCTGCGATCCAGCTGTTTTACGACAAAGGTTACGACGAAGTGAGTGTCAAGGACATCTGCGACTCCATAGACACCCCCAAAAGCCTCTTTTACTATTACTACAAAGACAAGCTGGATCTGTCCACGAAGGTCTTCCGCTGCTTCCTCAGGGAGGCGTACAAGCTCCAGTCCGGCGTACTGAGAGCAAACCCTGAAAACGAGGCCAACATCTCCGCATTCTATCTGGCCACCTTCTATTCACTGATGATAGATAAGAACATGCTCAAGCTCTACTGCGAGCTCGTCTACGCCATGCCAAAGTTCTGGCTCTACGGCGAGGGCATAAGTCACGGGGCGAGCATCTACGACAGCGCCCGCCGCAAGATGGATAAAAAGGAGTTTGAGGCCTATTCCAGCGTGATCGGAGCCTACCCGGTATTTATAAGGCGCTGGTACGACCAGCAGAACAAGGAATCCGACCCCGAGTTCTTCCTTAGATACATACACAGGCTCGAGCTTTCCGCTTTTCTTGGAGGTGAAGACCTGGACAAGGCTGTTGACAGAGATATTATGCTCGCCCTGAAAACCCCTATGAATTTAAAGGAACTATACTTCAGTATTCCGGAAAAAATAGCCGATTACTAAAATAGAAGAACTTTCATAAATCACTCTGTTCAAAAACCAAGAGCCAGATTACGCACATGTAGTCTGGCTCTTGTTTATTATGGGCATTTTCTGAGGGTTATAGGACAAAACGTGTTGGTGACTAGTTCCACAAAATAGGGAAATCAGAGGACTTGTGAAACTCCTCCCAGACTATTGCATCACCCCATCCAGAGATCGATTTTTCAAGTTTAGATCTGGCAGTCATTCTTTTGTAAATGTCCTTAATGCTTTTGTCCGTTGGCATAACTTTTAATATTTCAGAAGCTGAAAGCGGTCTTGGTGAGTGCACATAGCACCACCAGAAGACCGCTTTTATCCTTCTTTCAACAGACAGGCCCCGATGTTCTCTAAGCATCGATCTGAGTCTGGCATTTACCCCTCCTTCGATGCGGTTATTCGTCGCAGGAAGGTCTCCTGTTATGGCTTTAAGGTCAATATCTGTGTAGGTGAACAAAGTGCCTGATTTAAGAAGTCTGACAATTGAACGCTCTGCTTTCAGAAGGCGCTCATGTGTATATCTTAATTGTCCATCTTCGTCTCTGGTCCGTTGATTCAGAAAGTCCTTGTATCTGCTGAGCCAGGCTGTGAATCTGTCGGTCCAGTCCTTTGCTTCAGCGGCATCTTTTACATGCAGCAATTCCTTTGAAAGAACGTAAAGCTCAATACCTGCGGCGGTCTTAGGCCTGCTCGTGATATATCTTTTTACCTGAGAAAATGCATGAAATACGCATCTTTGGTGCCTTGCATGTGGCCATATTCTTTTCAGTGCACGGGCAAATCCTGTTCCCCCATCGGAGACAACAAGGGACGGCTCTGCTATGCGTGACATAAGAGCTTCCCAGGCGCCTGAGTGTTCTTCTCTGCACAGGTACCAACCCAATACATTTTCATCATCACAGCAGATCAGGATACATGCTTTCTTACCCAAATGGATCCCATCAACATAAAGCACATCTTTTCTGGTTTCAACCTTTGGCGGCATAGGCCATATTTCCCAAAAGACTGATGTTTTCCTGCGGAATGATCTGCCGGCACCTGGCATTTGTGCCTGTGTTTGCTTGCTAAAAAGCCATTCCAGAAAGATAGTGAGCTGCTTCGCAGAGTTGTCTATTTGAGGGGAGAAAGCCATAGAACAGGACTTACAAAACCATCTTTGTGAGCCGGCTCCAGTCTTGCCGTATTTGATACAGATATTGCCGCATACAGGACAAACTACGTGTTTCATATTACCTTCCTCCGAATAGTTTTTTCCAAGGAAGATTCAACTCTATTTTACGTTGAAATTTCAAGGCTTTACGGCTTTTTCACCAACACATTTTGTCCACCCTGTATCTTGTTTTAAACAAGATAAAACCGCCGCAACCATTGAAATCTCAATGATTACGACGGTTTTTACCAACACGTTTTGTCCTATATCTCTTTTCTGAGGAGGTATATCGTCCCGTTATCTTTTCCTGAAGAAATATTTATCGAGCTGGTCTTTTATATCTTCCGGGATCTCCCTTGGAATGGGGAAGACTACCGCATCGAGCAGAGATACGGTCAAATCGGCTATAAAATCGCAGTGATACTTCATGTCTCTGGTGCAAACCGTGCTACCGTCGTCATAACGGCTATGTATTACGGCCTGACTTGACGGAGACATCTGACCAAATGTTATAGCAGGTACGCCTGCATCTGCAAAGGCCGAAGAGTCTGTCGCGATAACCTTGGGAACCACATTTACAGAGAATCCGACCTTGTTGGCAAACTGCTGGACATAATTAATCGCTGAATGATCTGCATTGACGCAGCAGATGATCTGACCCATGATAGCGCCAACCATATCGGTGTTGACTTCAAAGACAGTCTTTTTCATATCCGCTTCGTGCATCTTGACATAAGCCTTGGATCCGAGGAGACCTCTTTCTTCACTGCCTACAAAGCTTGCTCTTACACCATATTTATGAGGAGCTTTCTTTGCTGCAGCTTCAAGTATAGTCAGAACTGCAATGCATCCGGAAAGATTATCCCAGACTCCGGGAGCTGTCGGACGTGAATCCATGTGGGCAGAAATATTGATCCATTCGTCTGTAGTTCCGGGGATCTCGGCTACGGTAATATAAGAATTACCCTTAGCTTCGGTTTGGTCGATCTCAATAGAAATTGTCTTGGGCGGATTCTTGCAAAGCTTTGCGGCATCCTTAGCATTGATATTTACGCCAAGGACCTTTCTGCCCTGAGCCATGTAGTCTCTAAGCTCTCTTAAATCGATATCGTTATCAGCCCACTTAACGTCGCCGTCATAGGTGATAAAGCCTACCGCGCCGGCGTCGAGCATGTCGTGATAGTTGAAGGTCGATACGAGTCCGTCGAACAGAACGATTTTGCCATTTACCTTTGCAAGATTTGCCTTGTCAAAGGAGCTGATATACACAAAGGGAGCCTCGATTTTTCCACTTCCGCAAAGTTCATAGCCCTTGCAGGGGATCTCCTTGCCGTCAGCGCTGAGAACTGCCTTGTGAATCGTTGTCACAGGAACCTCAAAAGGCTCTACATACGCCTTTTCAGCACCAAGCTTTAATGCTGCGTCTCTGAGATATTCCGCAGTATATTTTTCTTCTTTAGATGCGCTGATTCGAATGTGGCCGATATCATCGATTATTTTCTGGATGTCTTCTTTTCTCATCTCGTTATCCTTTCGTTAAGCTTTATTCTTATTTGAGGAAATCATGGATTTGATCAGGCCAATGAACATCGGGAATGCAGCTCCCATCATAGACGGAGAAGCATAGCTGAATGCGCCTTTGATAGCCTGGGGGAGAATGTTCAGCAGCATTGCGCCAAATACAATTACAAGGATCAAGATAACAATATTTACGAATACAGATGATACAACACCGATTACTCCGGATACTTCTGCAAGCTCGGTATTGGGCTCCGCTCCGACTTCCTTGCGGCAGGCAAGCATTACCGGGATTCTTTGCGCCATTACATTTCCGGACACATATCCGATATACAGGCAGGTCGCGCCCATAATCGGATAATAGATGAATCCTTCAGTGAACCACCCGGACATCTCCTGAGCGAGCATGGCCGCTGTAACACCTGCAAGAGTTGTTGCTCCGGGATAGCCATCCTTAACAAAGAAAATATATAATACCGGTAAAAATGTTAAGACAAGAAGTCCATACATGGTGATTGTTCCTATTTTATGAACTCTTTTCTGATATGTCGTGTAATCCATTGTATTATCTCCTTAAGCCATAAACGCGTTAGCTACGATGCTTGAAGCCATACCTGCAAGTACTGCGAAGCCAAGGCTCCACTGATCCATCCAGCTGATTTTCTTTGCAAGAACATCGCACAGTATTTTTACCAGGAATCCTGTTATAACGCATACCAGATTTACCATGCTAGCTTTGCAGTAGTTATAAATCATCCAGAAAATCATTCCAAGAGGAACAATCATGAGATAAGTCAGAATTTTGTTGCCGAGGCCGCCGTTGCCAGCCTTGTTTGCTGCCTTAAGACCGGCTTCCATTAATCTTACAATAATAGGAATACCGACAAGATATCCACTGGCCATAAATGTGCATCCGAACAGTGCTGCGCCAAAAGCCTTCATTGTAAGCGGCTGCTGACCAAGCGTAATCCCTGCGACCATTGCGGAAGTGGTAGCTGCTCTAAGTTCGGTACCAGCGGAACCAATAATTCCTACGCGCATAAGAGTCATCGGGCCACCCACATTAGCTACGAGGGAAAGAGCGACAACAATAACTGCGATTGCAGGTCCAATAGCTGCGGTTATGCCAATTCTGCTGAGCTTGCTGATCTGTTCCTTTGTAAGCAGATTATGCTCAGTGGCATATTTTACAGCCTGCCTTCTGAACAGTATGGACTGAAATACAACCATACCTACGATAGCCAGTGCAAGTATCCACATTATTGGGCCATTTGCAACTGCATTTACTTCTTCTGTCATCATAATAGTAAATCTCCTTTTTGTGATAATTGTTTTAGAAGAAAGTCTTTATTGGCTTTCTGTCGTGATAATAATAAATTGAACCGGTTCAAAAATCAAGAGGTATTTTGAACCGGTTCAATTTTGTTTTCTGATACATATCTTTATTTTTTGATATATTCATAGCAATGTTTCACATTCGAACAGACATCTGCCTCTTCATTTGCTTCTCATAGCATACAACAAAAAACAGACCCGATAAAAAATCGGATCTGTATAATATACATTTCTAACGCTTTAAGCTTTCTTTGCTGTCAGCAGCCCTATTACAAATGCTGCTGCTGTCCAAGGCATCCAGGCGAGGGAGATTCCAGCCATCGGAAGCCTCAGGTAGAGGCTGCAAAGTCCTTCGAGGACGTTGAACTTGACGAAGTACTTCCAGAGCATGTCCATCATGCCCATGACGAACGCGCAGTAGAAAGCCCACCTTGCGGCGTTCATCAGCCTGGGATTCTTCCAGTTCTTAACCAGTCCGTAGTAGAGGACCAGAACGATTACCGCGGGATAGACGCCGTCCATGATGGGTCCGAGATAGGTCAGGATGTCCGCAAGGCCCATGGAGCCGAAGACTATGCTCAGGATGACGATGACGAGAGCCACCTGATTGTAGCTGAATTTCCTGTCGGTTACATCGACGAAGAACTCGGCACAGCCGCTGGTCATGCCGATAGCCGTAGTCAGAGCGGCCATGAAGAGTGCAGCGCAGAAGAGCATTCCGCCGACCTTGCCGTACTGGGAAGCCGCGACAGCGGTGTAGAGCGCGGTGTAGTTTAGGCTCGGGAAGGTGCTCGCGGAGGTCGCACCTATCACCATGTGGCAGAAGTGCGTGATCGTGAGCATGGAAACGCCCGCGACGCCTACCATTATCATGTTCCTGGTGATGTCTTTTTCCTCGACGCCCTTGTTTTTAAGGCTGTTGATTATTACCGCACCGAAAATAAGAGCGCAGAGTATCTCTCCCGTGGCGTAGCCTCCGGTAAAGCCGTAGGCCAGAGCGGAGCCCTCGTAGAGCTTGGGCTGCATTTCGCCGAGCGGATTGAGAAGGCCCTTGCCGACTACCGCGACGACTATGATCAGGAGCACGGGGAACAGAATGCTGGATATCCTGTCCATAGCCTTTCCCGGGCTGACGAGGAAGAGATAGGTGATTATGTAGAATACTATCGTAAAGATGATCAGCGGCAGGCGGCTGTTAACTGTGAGACCGAAGGCCTGAACCAGGGAGTCCCACGCCGCTGCGCTCATCCTCGGTATGACATACAGGGGGCCGTTGACCGCGATGGTGAGGCAGGTGAAAAAAACAGCGAATTTTTTACCGGATATGCGTATCGCGAGCGTCTTATAGGTGCCCTCACCTCTTGCCAGAGCTATATACCCTACGACTACAAGCAGCAGAGCCGTGATGAAGGCGCCAATGAAGGCCGCAAGGAAAGATGTACCGCTTTCCTTGCCCCAGTTCATGGGCCAAACCATGCTGGATGCGCCGAAGTGCATGGAAAACAGGGCTCCGCCGCTCAGAAACAGTGCGAGGGGCTTGAGATTACCCTTGCTGTTGAGATCTTTTTTCATGTGTTTTTTACCTCTAAAATTTGAATCGGTTCAAATTGTCTCTAATATTACACCAGAGCCGAATCTATTTCAACACATATTTTCTTGGATTTAAAAAAACGGACCACATCGTGATATAGTCCCACTAAAGTAGACAATGCAAATACCGAAAGGCGTTGCCCACAGAGGTGGGACTTTATTCATGGGAAGAAAAGCGAAATACACATATGAACAGAAACTGCAGGCATGTGAAGATTATCTGAGCGGAAAGCGCAGTGCTGCAGAGATCGCTGAAAGACTACAAATGGGAAACATAGGTCAAGTCAAAGTCCGGATGTGGGCCCGGCAGTACATAACGAACGGTCCGGAGAACCTGCAGGGGACAAAGACAAACAAGACATATACCAAAGAGTTCAAACAGCAGATCGTCGAAGAGTATCTGTCCGGATACGGATCGTTGAATGATCTTATGGTCAAATATGGAGTGAGATCTGATATACAGATACGGCAATGGATTTCAAAGTACAATAATCATGAAGAACTGAAGGACTATGATCCTCATCCGGAGGTCTACATGACAAAGCGAAAGAAGACGACTCAGAAAGAACGACAGGAAATCGTCCAGTACTGCCTTGATCATAACAAGGACTACAAAGGGACTGCACTGAAGTACGACTGCAGTTATGCCCAGGTTTATCAGTGGGTCCGGAATTATGAGACCAGGGGTACTGACGGACTGGCAGACAACCGCGGCAAGCGGAAGAAAGAAGAAGAGCTGAGTGAACTTGAGAAAGCACAGAGGCGGATCAAGCAGCTGGAACGCCAGCTTCTTCTGAAGGAAAGAGAGAACGAACTGTTAAAAAAAGTGGAGGAATTCGAAAGGAGGTGGCTTCAGGGCTCCCAAAAGCCAGACGAATCGCAGTAAACAAAGCGAATAAGGAAAATATCTATCAGTTGATACAGGAGCACGAGGACTGGGGGATCTGCTGGATCTGCGGACTTATGAAAGTATCCCGGGCTTCCTACTACAAGTGGAAAAACCACTGTCCTTCCCAAAGGGACCTGGACAACCAGGAACTGCTTGCGAAGATCAGGACAATTGCCAAAGGAAATAACAGCCTGTTCGGTAAACTGGCCATGACAGATTACATCAATCATCATCTGGATGAAGGTGAGCTGCCGGTCAATCACAAGCGGGTATACCGTCTGATGTGCATTCATGATATCCGTTCCAACAGACCGAAATATGCCCGTTCCGTATGGAAACGTTCTGATCCGGAAGAGGTGGCAAAAAATCTTTTGAACAGAGATTTCAACGCGGAAAAGCCGAATGAGAAGTGGTGTACTGACATTACAGAATTCAAAGTACCGGACACCAACGAAAAGATCTATATATCAACGATTCTTGATCTCCATGACCGTTATCCGGTCGGTATTGATATCAGCCGCAGGAATGATACACTCCTGGTCAACCGAACGCTGGAACTGGCTCTGGAAGCCAACCCAGGTGCACGTCCGCTTCTCCATTCAGACAGAGGATTCCAGTATACAAGATCGGTTTTCAGGAAGAAGCTCGAAGACCTGGGCATGACACAGTCCATGTCCAGAGTATCCAGATGTATCGACAACGGACCGATGGAAGGATTTCAGGGAATCTTTAAAGATCTGGTCACTGTTCTCTATCCCGATGCCCGTTCGCGTGAAGAGTTGGAAGCCGCAATATATGGGGCGTTTGATTATTACATCAATGAATACCCTCAGCACCGGTTCAAGGGAAAAACCGCCGGTGAAGTAAGGCGTGAAGCACTGACCGCTGCCACGCCGGTTGTATATCCGATCCCGAAAAACAATCGCATCATCAAATACTGGAACCATATCCATTCACTTCAGAATCGCTCTGATACGTAATAACTAAAAACCAAACCAGTTTTTCGTTGGTTTGGTTATGGCAATACAACTATCGTCATGGTGCAAATAAAAAAAAGGAATGGCTAAGCTGCTTGGCAATTTTCGCCAGTGTTGTAAGGCTAGGTTTATTTTTTCCAGTTTCGTAATTGCTGAGCATCGTGTTAGAAAAACTGCATCTTTCAGCAAGTTTATCATGGATAAAGAAGGCAATATTATATTTGGAAAGCGGTATAACCCCAATAATCCAGATAAACGAGCCCCTCATCCGACTCTTTTAGGCGGGAAAGACCCGCAGGTACAGTGTGCGGGAATCATAGTCTTTAGGAAAGGACGTATCCTGTCAGTTGATAACCAAAGCGGCCACTTCCGACCAGACATAAAGTCATTAGGTAAAGTTGATGCCGCGCTGCAAAAGATATATAATAATAATCCGAATCTCTTCGACAAGGATTCCAAGTGGAGGAAGCAAAAATGACAAATAAGGATTTAGCTAATCGAATCCATTATCTATTTGACCGATATTGGGACGAAGACCTATCTGATGAAGCTTTAGATCAGCTTCAACAAGATGCAGACGATCTTGTAGCAAAATACGGATGGGACAATGTGTACCCTGCTGCCATAGAGTATTTACACACCAATTGTCTGACGCCGGAACAGGCAGTAAACTTTGCAAGTAATTACTGGACCTATGGTTGGTATGAACATCCCATACCGGACCCTCATAAGTTCCTGGGCTACTTCTATTATCGTACCAATTTTGAGACAGGCAAATATGATCCTATGGATATACTGGACAGCCTTGCTACTACCATTTTGCCCAAAGCAGGATTCTCTGAAGCAGACTTGGTACTAAACACACAATACATGCCTGAAAATGATCCTAAAATCAAACAGGCTGCTGATTCCTTCAAAAAAGACTAAACAATATCGATGGGGGCAAATTATTGCCCCCATTCTTTTCTTCGCTCTATGGGGCTGTCAGAGCCCTCTAAAGCGATTTTAAAACATCATATGTATATCTGCTGAATCATCTCGGCTATGCCATTTTCAATTTTCTTTGACCACTCCCGAAATATCCACCAATCTGGACTCCCTTTGCTATCCAGGCTATATATGATCTTGTGAAGCATCACATTCGCATCCCGAAGTTCAGCTAAAGCCTTATGGAAATCCATCGGTGGCAGCTCCTTTATATCACTCCCCATGATCAGTTTCCTGAGATAAGCTTCCCTGGACAAACCGGTACGTGAAACATCTTGATCAAGCTTAGCTTTCTCGTTATCATTCAGCCGGACCTTAACCTCTATCTTTCGATCATATTTAAATCGGGGTTTCTTTTCTCTGACGCCTCCCATAATCTACACCTCCTCTCCCGGGGTCTTAGGGTTCTCCCTGAAGTACTGCGCTTGGGGCCCAAAGCGCGATGCTTGCTAGAATAATGCCGCTAATTCGGTAGTATCTGACTCTCCACAAATGACAAGATCTTCTGCCGTACACCTTCCGATGTCGGCCTTGAATCGTCCCGGCTTATTCCATAAAACTCCATCGCATCAATGACACTTCCTCTGTCAGCCCCCTTTGCTTTTGCTTCTTCCACAATTGCTTTGTAGTCATTTCCTGAGATTGTAAGCCTCGGCTTTTCTGGGGCTGCCTCATCGGCCTGCTGGAAAAGCATTCCATCCTGAGCCGCAAAGCTTATGATCCTGTCATAATGATCGGTCCCGTCAGGATCGTAATTCTTCCATCCCAGCTTTATCCCAGTCGAAAACTTGTTGATACGCTCCTCCGGATTTCTCACATGTGCCTTGATGTCCTTGTACTCCTCCTCCGTAAGGCGTACATTCTTATGTATCCCATAACTTTTATATCGATCAGGAGGAGGCGGCGGACCCTCTCCTCCGCTTCCCTTTTCTAAACTATTCTTTTCTATTCTTGTCTGTGCTTCCATGTCGGATACATCCTGTATACATTCTGTATCCGAACAGCATTCCCCGCCCGGCTCTATCAGCTGATACACCCGGTGTTCCTCCCTGATAGCTTTATTCTTAATATCGACCCATTTTGTTTCCTTGTATCGGTCTCCCTGAAGATAGTTGTTGAGCTTCCAGTGTTTTATGACTGCAATACCTGGAGGATCAAGCAGGTAAATGTATCCCCGCCTTATCAGCTCCTCCAGGTCCTCCCTGCTGCAGTCACAAAGTTTCATGGCAGATCTGTAGTTGCTTAAGAAACCATCGTCATCCGCCATCATCCCGAATGTGTAATACAAAACCTGAGCAGAATGCTTCATCTCAAGGAAGTTATCATCTAGCACTATCTCTTTCGAAAACATTCTTCTGTTTGCCATTTACACCCCTTCTGCTCTGCTCATCCATGCATTCCAGAAACAGAGGCACATTGATCAGTGCCTTACAGCCGGACATGAAGTGAGGGATGGTATTCTCCCTGATACCCTTTCTGAGGTAACACTCGCTTATTCCTGTGAACCTCGCCGTCTCTCTGATGCTCATAAATCTCTTTTCCATTACATCCTTTTCCTCCATTTTTTTAAGATTTTTTGTTCCTGATTTCTCTCTTCACCTGTCATTTTTCATATCCTCCTTTGCTATGGTGTGAGATAATGTTGCCTATTGTGAAATATCGTATTTAGAACTAAATACTTGACTATTTCTATATTCAGTATTATACTAACTCATACAATGACAGTCAATAAGAGGAAACGATTGTTCCAAATAAGTTTTAAAATTAGATTATTACGCAAGGAGCACCTTAAAAATGGAACCCAAAGAAAGAGCCGCACGTTTCAAGAAAGCAAGAACAGAACTGAATAAGAATGGATTCAAAACCCTGGAACAGGTTTATCAGGAAACCGGCATTATGAAATCTCTGGTGTCTGACCTTGAAAGCGATATGAAGGACAGGGGCGTAAAATATCAGGATGTTGCAAAACTAGCCGATTACTATGGGGTCTCAGTTGATTACCTTGTCGGTGCAAGTGATATTCCCTCTGTTGACCCGGATGTTCAGGCGGCTGCAAAGCTTACCGGACTAGACGGGGCTTCTATAGAGGCTTTGATTGCCTTAAATAATTATCCAGATGGACGGGCTGATAATGTAAAAGGTGCGTTGCAGATACTTAATGTTATATTGCACGATTTGAATGCAAGAATTAATCGAGTGTTTCCAGATTCAACTAATAGCAAATACCCTGAAGCCGCTCAAAAAAATGTATCTGTTCAATTGGCTGTGAAAAAATCTCTACTAACGTCACTATGGAAATACTATCATGCCATCAACACTGACCTTTCAGTTGTGCCCAGTCCAATTAGCCAGAGTGTAAAAGATGCTCTTAAATTCAAGGCATTTGCTGAAACAAGTGAAAATCAAACTGAACGAGGATTGCATTCGCTAATGGCTGAGATTCAATTAGAAGCAATTACGAAGGAAGTACCGGTGATTGTTGGCGGTAAGGATGTTATTTCTCTTGATGTTGAAGAAATATATTTTTCATCCATTAGCAGGGAGATCATCAAACGTTTGGAGAGACTAAAACCGATAGAAAATGAAAGGGAACTAGACTATGGCGACGGTAAAGATGCGGATCAATAAAGATGGACAGAGGGTCTTTAGGATACGCTTTAAGCTCAATGAAATTGAATACCAAAGAACGTGGCCGGACAAAAGTATCGGAGAGCAGCCCATTCCTCTCACCTGGAGCGATAAACGTGCTAGATCAGAAGCCGCGCGTATTGCCTTTCAATTTGAAAAGGATTGCAAGGAAGGCCTGGTTTCAAAAGAAAAAAGGACCTTTTCTGAATATGCAAATTATGTGATCGACTTCAAAGAGTCAACGTCCGTTCTAAAGCCCACGACCATCGACAGCTACAGGGATCTAATGTTTCGCATAGAAAATGCAAACCTGGGAGATATGCTTTTAACTGACATCACAGCAAAAGACATCAATCTGTTTTATCAGGATCTTTCCCAAAATGGGCTGAACAAGAAGACCGGCGGAAAGCTATCTGCAAAGACTATCAAAGAGTATCACTCCTTTATTCACTCTGTTCTTCAGCAGGCAGCAAAGGAAGGTATAGTCAGGTTCAATGTAGCGGCATATGCAACGCCCCCAAAGGTAGAAAGAAAAGAAGCCGAATGTTACTCACCAGAGACCATATCAAAAATACTAGATGCTGTAGAAAGTGAGGAACAGCATTGGAAGGCTATTACTTATGTACTTGTGGGCACCGGTGCCCGCAGGGGTGAAGTAGCAGCCCTAAGATGGTCTGATATAAACTATAAAGATCACACGATCAGAATACGAAGAAATATCACCAGAGCAAAAGCTGGAGGCCTTGTAGTGGGTTCGCCAAAGACAGGAGACGAAAGAACTGTCAGCGTTGTTGAAGAAGTGATTCATGAACTTAAAGCCTGGGAGCTGAGGCAAAAGTCTCTATTTCAGACCTACGATCCTGAGGGCTTTTGCTTTGCTTTCGAAGATCCTGACATTCCCATCGATCCTGACAGCATCACAACATTCTTCCATCGTTTTGGGGTAAAACATGGTCTTGGAAACATACATCCTCACGCATTCAGGCACTCGCAGGCCAGCATACTTCTGCAAAGCGGAGATGTTGTAATGGCATCAAGACGGCTTGGACACTCACGAACCTCCACCACCCTGGATATCTATGGCCACATGATGCCGCTAACAGACAAAGCTGCGGCTGAAAAGGTTGGAGAGGCGTTCTTTAGAAAAGCGAAACATAAAGACGCTATGAAGTAACAACTATGCTCAAAAAATGCAGGAAGATCAAAGTAAATCGTTACACATTTTTGCCCCTTTTTTGCCCCCGACCTGTAAAAAACAAGCCTGTTTCACCTTATACAAACGTATGTTCTGATGCAATACAAAAGACCCGCAAAGCCTTGAAATTTCAAGCAAAACTTGCAATAGGCGATGGCATTTTACAGCCAGCTGAAACAGGAAAATTAGGCATCTGAATCAAGTGACAACCAGAAGGTCATTGGTTCAAGTCCAATATGGGTCACCAAAGGAAAGCCCTGAGATCACAAAGGTCTCAGGGTTTTATATTGTCTTTTGAGGCCTGATCGATTTTATGAGATTTGCCTATGGCTTTGTTGTCTTTGTCAGCGGAATATGATAACATTTTATCAATAAATGCTTTTAGAAAGGAGATCATCGCATGAAGTACAACAAAGAACTGTTCATCGAGCATCTGGCCGGCATGGTAAGGATCCCTACGGTTTCAAGCGCAGATCCTGAGAAGACCCGCGTGGAAGAGTTCGAGAAGCTGCACAAGTACCTCGAGGAGGCGTACCCTCTGGTACACAAGACCCTCTCCCGGGAAGTGATCGGAAAATGCGCTCTGCTGTACAAGTGGAGCGGGACCGGAAAGTCCGGCAAGCTGCCCCTGCTTATGACAGCCCATCAGGATGTGGTTCCCGAGGGAGACCACAGCATGTGGAAGTATCCGCCCTTCTCAGCCACACTGGATGAGGACGGCATACTCTGGGGTCGCGGCACCACAGACTCAAAGAACAACATCCAGGCCTATCTGGACGCCATCGAGCTGCTGATAGCTGACGGCTATACTCCCGACTATGACCTCTATCTTGCCTTCGGCTACAACGAAGAGATCATGGGCGGCCCCGGAGCAGCAGGCCAGATCATACACGACGAGCTTAAAAAACGCGGCGTAAAGTTCGGCATGGCTATTGACGAATGCGGCGGCATTGAATATGTGGACGGCAAGCCTGTGGCAACTATTTATGTATGCGAAAAGGGCTACGCCGACTACGAATTCTATGTGGACGATCCGGGTGGACACTCCGCCTTCCC
>JAEEGI010012406.1_pt1 | contig 18246 bp, 13 predicted proteins | sample 8958751 | NCBI WGS metagenome assembly JAEEGI01 (sample SAMN16246545, study PRJNA631951) | gut metagenome | biome: gut microbiome; feature: rumen; material: KS-attached | host: Bos | place: Iran: Karaj | collected 2018-10 | reverse complement strand
GAATTGATTTTTTCATGATGGTATGTGTTTTTTATTGTTATTTTTGTTGTTTATTGTAATTGCTCTGCATGGGTGCTGTGCGGTGGGTGCAGTTTTTTCCCTTGTGCCGCACAATAAAGCCAGTCGCCTGCCGTTATTTTTTTGCAGTATGAAACGACTGCTTTAAGCCTTGGGTGCCGCGCGGCAGGGAGAGGGGTTAGGGTAATGTGTCCCCTCCCTTGCGGCGGCATCTTTTTTATGCCCTGGCACTCCGGCGCACCGTTCTGTCGAGTGCGGGGCTTGCTGTTTTGTCATGCATTGTGTTTCCTTTTTTGGTTGTCGGGTGTGTTGATTTTTGGGGGGTCTCTGTGTATTGATTATGCGGAAGCCGGGGGCTCGGCGGGTTTTTCTTTCTGGCAGCTTACGGTGGTCAGCGAAAGCATGGCGAGGAGTGTCGCCGGAATGATGATTTTCTTCATGGTAGTGGATTTTTACTATTGTTATGTAACATATAACTTGTTATTTTGTCTAAAAGAATTGATACTTGTGTTTTGTTTTCGGTGTGGAAGATGACTATATACTTTTGTCTTGCGTTAATGAACACAAGATTGTAGTTATTGGTGTCGGCAGGGATGACCTTTGTCCGTATATCGTCTTTTGACGAAAAGTACTGGGTGACAGAATTGCCGTGTATGACATTTTCTCTCTTGTCCTCGGGATAGTCATAGGGGAGAGATTTCAGGCACAGGCTTACCCAGGCGGAGTCGGTGGTGGCGCGGAGGAGGGTGACATCGACGAGGGTGGTGTCGTCGACGGGGTAGTCGCGCACGTAGAAGGCTTCGATGCCCTCCTGCCCCCGGTACTGCCAGTAAAGCTTGCTGCACTGCCACGGCAAGGGGCAGCGTGTCGACAGTATGGTCAGCAGCCCCATTATGATGAGGAGCAGGCAGACGAGTATTACGGCTGTCCAGGATATTCGTTTCATGGCTGGGTGTTGTTTGCGATTATGGTGTCGATGATGGCTATGGTTTCCATGCGCTCGGCGGTGTCGGCAGAGGCTGTTTTGCATTCGTTGCCGGCAGGGTTGCAGGCTGCGAAGGCGAAGACTGTTGTCGCTGCCAGGATGGTGGCGACGGATTTGAGGGAGGAGGCTTGCAGGAGGGAGTAGCGACGCTGGGTTGCCAAGGCGTCGAGGAGCAGTGCAGTGTCGAAGGATGGATGGCCGACATTGCCAGTGGGTGTAGTCAAAGCGTTCAGGGTGTGTGGTCTGCGCTTTGTGGGGCGGGCGCCGAAGGACAGGAGGCAGACGACCGCAATGACGACGGCAGACCCGATGCAGTAGAGTGTCCGCAGGACGGCGTCGGGCTGCCGGATGACGGCTATGGCGGCGGAGACGGCGATGACTGTGCAGAAGACGGCTACGGCGATGTAGGCTATGCGTATGCGGCGTTTGGTGGCCTTGAGGGTTTCGGTGTCGATGCGGAGAAGGGGCCTGTCGGAGCGGGCGATGATTTCGTCGATGCGTTGCGAGTGCTCGTCCCAGGCGGCCTGTAGCTGCTGCCATATTTTATCGGCCTCAAGTTCTTCAAGAACGTTGTTGGCGGGAGGCGATGGGTTGCCGGGTTGTTTTGTCTTGTTCATTTTTCTTGCTGGTTTAGTTTTTTTAATTTTTCAATTGTACGATGGATACGTTGCCGTATGGCGGATTCGGAGATTCCGGTGAGGGAGGATATTTCGCTGGCGGTTTTCTTGTCGAGGTGGAGGTAGAGGATTTCGCGGTCGGTGTCGTTGTCGAGCCGTTCTATCAGTTCGTAGAGCAGTTGGTACAGGTTGCTGTTGTCGTCGGCTATTTCGTGGTAGAGTTCTTGGTCGAGGGTAAGGAACTGGATGTGTTTCTTGCGGTGGCGGAGGTATTCGACAGCGGTGTTGCGAGCGATGCTGTACACCCAGGTGTTGACGCTGCTCTTGCCTTGGAAGGAGGGCCATTGTTCCCAGAGGTTGACCAGGATGTCCTGGAAGAGGTCGGGGAAGTCGTCGGGGTTGCCACGGGTGTAGAACTGGCATAGCTTTATCAGTGTGCCTTTGCATTGGTTGATCATCGCGTCGAACCCGATGTGCTGTTCCTCTGTTTTCATTTTTTCCCTGGCGTGCAGTCCGGTAGTTGTGTGCAGTTTTTGTGTCGTCTCATATAATTAGTCGTAAAAAAGGGCAAAATGTGACATGGGGATGAAAATTTTTTTTCATGAAAGGTGTAAATGGTTGTATGGTTGAGAGTTGAGAGTTGAGAGTTGAGGGTTGAGAGTTGAAAGTTGAGAGTTGAGAGTTGAAAGTTGAGAGTTTAGAGTTGAAAGTTGAGAGTAGAGAGTTGAGAGTTTAGAGTTGAGGGTTGAGAGTTTAGAGTTTAGAGTTGAGAATTGAGAATTGAGAATTGAGAGTTGAGGGTTTCCGTTACGCTTTTGCGGGCGGGTTGGGGTAGGCAGGGGAGAAAGTGAGAAGGTTGTCGTAAGTTGTGGTAGTTGGCGACATGAGTGAGGGTGGAAGTGTGTATTTTTGCAGCCGGAAAAAGGGAAGTTGTGAGTTGAGAGTTGAGAGTTGAGAGTTTAGAGTTTAGGGTTTAGAGTTTAGAGTTTAGAGTTGAGAGGTGGCTTTTCTTTTTCCGAGAGGTCTTTGAGTTGTTGGATGTTGGCTTTTTGCCTTTCGGGGGTTAGTTGGCGGTGAGGTCGCGGATGCGGGCGATGGCGGCGTGGATGCTGTCGATGTTGTCGCAGACGAGGGTGAGGCGCTGGGCGGTTTCGCGGAGGTGGACGTCGGCGGGGTGGGACTGGGCATAGCGTATCATCTGCATGAAGTTGGCTGACTGGTAGAAGGGGTTGTCCTGGTTGGCGACGAAGTGGCAGACGAGGCGCCGCTGCCGGAGGATGAGTTTTTCGATGCCGAAGTCTTTGGCCATGCGTCGGAGGGTGATGGTCTGGACGAGTTCCTCGGTGGGTTGCGGGATGGGGCCGAAGCGGTCGGTGAGACGTTGGCGGTAGGCGTCGAGTTCCTCTTCGGTGGAGAGGTCGTTGAGCTCTTTGTAGAGCAGCAGGCGCTCGCTGACGCTGGTGACGTAGTCGTCGGGCAGGAGCACTTCGAGGTCGGTTTCGATGACGCACTCTTTGACGTACTCTTTGGTTTCTTCCACTTCGTGGCGGAAGAGGTCGCGGAATTCGGTCTCTTTGAGTTCGTCGATGGCTTCGTTGAGGATTTTGTGGTACATGTCGTAGCCTATGTCGCTGATGAAGCCGCTCTGCTCGGCGCCAAGGATGTTGCCTGCGCCGCGGATGTCGAGGTCGCGCATGGCGATGTTGAGTCCGCTGCCGATGGTGCTGAATTCCTCGATGGCTTTGAGGCGTTTCTGGGCCTCGTCGGTGAGGACGCTGTAGGAGGGGATGAGCATGTAGCAGAAGGCTTTTTTGTTGCTGCGCCCCACACGGCCGCGCATCTGGTGGAGGTCGCTGAGGCCGAAGTTCTGGGCGTTGTTGATGAGCATGGTGTTGGCGTTGGGAATGTCGAGGCCGTTCTCGACGAGCGCGGTGGCTACAAGCACGTCCACATCGCCTGAGAGGAAATGCATCATGGTGTCCTCCACTTCTTTGCCATCCATCCTGCCGTGGGCCATGGCCACGCGGGCGTCGGGCACCAGACGGCTGACGAGCCCCGCCATTTCGGGCAGGTTCTCCACGCGGTTGCTGACGAAGAAGGTCTGGCCGCCGCGCGACATTTCGTAGCGGATGGCATCGCGGATGATTTCTTCGTCGAAGGTGCATATCTCGGTCTGGATGGGCTGGCGGTTGGGCGGCGCTGTGCGGATGACGCTCAGGTCGCGTGCTCCCATGAGGGAGAACTGGAGTGTGCGCGGGATGGGTGTGGCGGTGAGGGTGAGGCAGTCGACGTTGACTTTCATCTGGCGCAGTCGCTCTTTGGCGCTGACGCCGAATTTCTGCTCTTCGTCGATGATGAGGAGTCCGAGGTCTTTGAAGCGGAGGTTTTTGTTGGTGATGGCGTGGGTGCCGATGAGTATGTCTATCTTGCCTTCTTCCACGCGGCGGTAGATGTCGTTTTTCTCGCGGGTGGTGCGGAAGCGGTTGAGGTAGTCGATGTTGACGGGCAGTCCCTGCAGCCGCTCCTTGAAGGTGTTGTAGTGCTGGAAGGCGAGGATGGTGTTGGGCACGAGGACGGCCACCTGCTTGGAGTCGCAGCATGCCTTGAAGGCGGCGCGGATGGCCACTTCGGTCTTGCCGAAGCCCACGTCGCCGCAGACGAGGCGGTCCATGGGCGCGGAGTCTTCCATGTCGTGTTTGACATCCTGGGTGGCTTTGAGCTGGTCGGGGGTGTCCTCGTAGAAGAAGGAGGCTTCGAGCTGCTGCTGCAGATAGCTGTCGGGGCTGTAGGCATAGCCTTGCGATGCCTTGCGCTTGGCATAGAGTGCGATGAGGTCTTTGGCGATGTCCTTGACCTGCTTCTTGGTTTTTTGCTTGAGGACCTGCCAGGTGTTGCTGCCCAAGCGGTTGAGGGTGGGGGCGGTGCCTTCTTTGCCTACATAGCGGCTTATCTTGTGCAGGCCGTGGATGCTGATGTAGAGGGTGTCGTTGTTTTTGTAGATGAGACGTATCACCTCCTGGGTGTGGCCGTTGGTGGTGACTTTCTCCAGCCCGCTGAAGCGGCCTACGCCATAGTCGATGTGGGTGACGTAGTCGCCGGGTTTGAGCTCGAAGAGTTCTTTGAGGGTGAGCGCCTGGTGGGTGTCGCGCAGGTCGCGGACGGTGTATTTGTGGTAGCGCTCGAATATTTCGTGGTCGGTGAAGCAGACGATGTGTTCGTCGTCGTCGATAAAGCCGTGGTTGGGCTGGCATTGGAGGAACTCGACATACTCGATGAGGTGGTCGAAGTGTACCCCCTGGCCGTTGGCGATGGCGATGGTATCGACGGTGGGGCTGTTGCCGGCAAAGACTTTTTCGAGTCTCCGCTGCTGCTGGTCGTTGGCAACGGTGATGATGAGGCGGTAGCCCCGGTCGCGGTATTGGGAGAGAGTGTCCATGAGCAGGCCGAACTGCTTGTTGAAGGCCGGCTGGGGCTGCGAATGGGTCTCCACGTTGGCGGCGTTGGAGAAGTAGCTGCTGTTGCCTTGCTCGATGATGCGGCAGCGCAGGAGCGCCTTGAGGAACTCGTTGGCGGAGCAGTAGTGCAGGGCATCCTGTCCGGTGTTGGCAAAGAGGGTCTGGATGGTTTCGCTGACGAACATAAGCCCCTGCACCCACACGAGGTCGTTGCTGCCGAAGTAGTGCAGTAGCGGCACTTTCTCTTCGACGGTGACGGTGTCCTGTGCGCGCCGTTCCATGTTGGGCAGCACGCTGATGTTGTCGAACTGCTTGACAGAAAGCTGCGACACGGGGTCGAAGGTGCGGAGGGATTCGACGGTGTTGTCGAAGAACTCGATGCGGAAGGGGTTCTCGTTGGCAAAGGAGAAGACGTCGACAATGCCGCCGCGCACGGCGTATTGGCCGGGGTCCACCACGAAATCCACGCGCTCGAAGCCGTAGTCCTGCAGCACGTCGATGATGAAGTCGATTTCGATTTGGGCGCCTTTGGCTATGCGGAGGGTGTTGCGGGTGAGGGTGCGCGACGAGACCACTTTTTCAAACAGCGCTTCGGGATAGGTGACCACGGTGAGGCAGCGGCCGGAATTGAGCTGCTTGACCACTTCGCTCCGCTGCAGGATGTTGGCATTGTCGGTGGCGAAGAGGTCGCCCCCGTCGTCGTCCACGGCAACGGGACGGTCGGGGGCCGTCTCGCCCTGTGCGGCTTTCTTTCGGGGTTTGCGCAGGGAGGAGGGGAAGAGGAGGGCGCGTTTCTGCTCCAGGTCGGCATCGGCCTCGTCGAGCATCATCTCGATGTCGTTGAGCAGGTAGTAGGCTTCCTCTTTGTTGCCGGTGATGATGAGCTGGCTGCGGTCGGGTTGTTGCACGGCCATGGCAGCGGCCACTGCCGCCGACAGGGAACCTGTCATGCCGGTGGCATGGATTCGGTCGCGGCCGGCAGCGAGGAGGCTGTCGATTTGCGCAACTATCTGTGAGTTTGTATATATATCTGTCAGCAGCATATCTTTGACAAATTTGCAAATATACGTATTTTTCACGACATGGCGTGTTTTCTGCTGCATAAATTTATCAACCGGGGCTCTGGGCTGCGTTGTTGCCCGCACAATAAAAGCGCCAATGCCGCGTTATGAGGGCATGGAAAAAATAACGATACTATGGGCCGATGACGAAATCGACCTGCTGAAACCCCACATCCTTTTTCTCGAGGAGCGCGGCTATGCCGTCATTCCAGTGATGAGCGGCACCGAGGCCCTCGACGCGCTTGATGAACACGGCAAGAGTATAGACATTGTCTTTTTGGACGAGAACATGCCGGGATTGAGCGGCCTGGACACCCTCAGCCAGATTAAAACCCGCCACCCCCATGTGCCGGTTGTCATGATTACCAAGAGCGAGGAGGAGCACATCATGGACGAGGCCCTCGGCAGCAAAATCAGCGACTATCTTATCAAGCCGGTGAACCCCAACCAGATACTTATGGTCATCAAGAAGCACACCGAAGCGCGGCGGCTGCAGAGCGAGCGCAGCACGATGACCTACCAGCAGCAGTTCCGCGAGATAGGCATGGAGCTCTCCGGGCGGCTGAGCCACGGCGAGTGGATTCAGCTGTATCGCAAGCTGGTGTACTGGGACTTGGAACTGAGCGGCACGGACGACGACAACATCCACGAGATTTTCTCTTCGCAGAAGGCAGAGGCCAACCAGTTGTTCTGCAAGTTCTATGAACGGAACTATGTGGACTGGCTGAGCAACCCCAACACCACCACCGACAAACCCTTGCTCAGCACCACCGTGCTGCGCGACAAGCTCTTCCCCCTGCTCAAGGAGAACCGCCCGACATTCCTGATAGTCATCGACAATTTCCGCTACGACCAATGGAAATACCTGCAGCCTGCCATGGAGCAGTATCTCCGCACGGAGGAGGACGGGATGTACTACAGCATCATCCCCACCACCACCCAGTTTGCCCGCAACGCTATGTTCGGCGGGCTGATGCCGTCGGAAATCGAGCGCAAGTATCCGCAGTATTGGGTCAACGAGGACCAGGAGGGATTCAAGAACCAATACGAGAATGAACTGCTCGACGAGAATCTGCGCCGGCACGGATTGAACATCAAGCATTCGTACAACAAGGTGCTCAATGCACAGTATGGCCGCAAGTTGGTGGAGGGCATTCCCAACCTGTTGAACAACAGGCTGAATGTGATTATCTACAACTTTGTGGACATGCTGTCGCACGCCCGCACCGACTCCAATATTGTGCGGGAGCTGGCTGTCGACGAGAAAGCCTACCGCTCGGTAACCCTGAGCTGGTTTGAGCATTCGCCGATGGGCGAGGTGTTCAAAGCCCTTGCAGGACGCGATGTCAACATCATTGTCACCACCGACCATGGCTCAGTGCGCATAGACCGTCCGGTGAAGGTGAAGGGGGATGCCAGCGTCAGTGTCAATCTGCGCTATAAGCAGGGCCGTCTGCTGGACTATAACCCCAAGGAGGTGTTTGAAGTAAAGGATCCCGCCAAGATATTCCTGCCCCGCCGCCACATCACGTCGCCCTATATCTTCTGCCACGGCAACGACTTTTTTGCCTACCCCAACAATTACAACCAGTATGTGCAGTACTATATGAACACTTTCCAGCATGGCGGCATCTCGATGGAGGAGATTCTGATACCCTTCGTTATCCTGAAGCCGAAAGCATGACTGTCGGATTTGTGGAAAAGAAAGAGGGGTTCGCGGCATTGCTGCGAACCCCTCGCTTATGGGATTAGACCCCTTTCATGGAAAGGGAGATGCGTCGGCGGCGCAAATCCACTTCGAGCACACGGACGCGCACATGCTGGTGCAGGTGCACCACTTCGGAGGGGTCGTTCACCCGGCGGTTGGCCAGCTGGCTGATGTGCACCAGCCCGTCCTGGTGCACGCCGATGTCGACAAAAGCACCGAAGGCGGTGATGTTGGTGACAATGCCGGGCAGCTCCATGCCCTCTTTTACGTCTTCGATGCGGGTGACGTTCTTGTCGAACTCGAATATCTCGAACTTGGCACGGGGGTCGAGGCCGGGCTTGTCCAGTTCTTTCATGATGTCCTGCAGGGTGGGCAGGCCGCAGTCGGCGGAGACGTAGCGGTTGATGTCGATTTTTTCGCGCAGGGCTTTGTCGTCCATGAGCTGCTGGACAGTGGTGCCGAGGTCGGAGGCCATCTGCTCAACAAGTGCATAGCGCTCGGGGTGCACGGCACTGCGGTCAAGCGGGTTGTCGCTCTCTCTCACGCGGAGGAATCCGGCACACTGCTCGAAGGCTTTGTCGCCGAGGCGTTCCACTTTCTTCAGCTCCCGGCGTGAGCGGAAGGCCCCTTCGAGGTTGCGGTGCTCGACAATTTTGCCGGCCAGTGCGGGACCAATGCCGCTGACATAGCTGAGCAGTTCGCGGCTGGCGGTGTTGAGCTCCACACCCACGCTGTTGACACAGCTCACCACCACGTCGTTGAGGCTCTCCTGCAGGAGGGTCTGGTTGACATCGTGCTGGTATTGCCCCACGCCGATGCTCTTGGGGTCGATTTTCACCAGTTCGCTGAGGGGGTCCATGAGGCGGCGGCCAATGCTGACGGCACCGCGTACGGTGACATCATATTCCGGGAACTCGCGGCGGGCCAGCTCGGAAGCACTGTAGACCGAGGCTCCGTTCTCGCTGACCATGACAGCGATGACCTTGCCTTTGAAGTGGCAGCGTTTGACAACTTCCTCGGTCTCGCGGCCTGCGGTGCCATTGCCGATGGCGATGGCCTCGATGTGGAAGGCCTCGACAAGGGCTTCGAGTTTGGAGATGGCGGCCCGTTCTTCGCGTACAGAGGTGAACGGATAAATGGTTTCGTTGTGGAGCAGTTGCCCCTGAGCATCGAGGCAGACGGTTTTGCAGCCGGTGCGGAAGCCGGGGTCGATGGCCAGGATGCGTTTCTGCCCAAGGGGTGATGCCAAGAGCAGCTGGCGCAGGTTCTCGGCAAAGACGCGTATGGCCTCTTTGTCGGCTTTCTCTTTGAGGAGGTTGTAATATTCTGTCTCGATGGAGGGTTGGAGCAAGCGTTTGTATCCGTCGTGTACGGCAAGGCGCACCTGTTCGGTCGATGCATAGTTGCCGTGGACAAACTGTCTTTCCAGTGTGTCGTAGGCGGGTTGGTCGTCGTCGGGCAGGACATGGACACGGAGCAGCCCCTCGGTCTCGCCACGGAAGAGGGCAAGGATGCGGTGCGAGGGAGCGCGCATGGCGTTCTCTTTCCAGTCGAACCACGACTCGTATTTGCCGGCTTCCTCCTCTTTGTTCTTGACCACTTTGGAGCTGAGCATGGCGCTGCGCCTGAAGAGGCCGCGGATGCGGTTGCGGGCCTGGGCGTTTTCGCTGACGCGCTCGGCTATGATGTCGCGAGCACCGGCCAGGGCATCCTCAACGCTGGCAACCCCTTTGTCGGGATTGATATAGCGCGCGGCCATCTGTTCCACATCGCAGGAGTATTGCTTCTGCAGCTCGTTGGCCAAGGGCTCCAGGCCCCGCTCTATGGCCATGGTGGCGCGGGTGCGGCGCTTGGGCTTGTAGGGGAGGTAGAGGTCTTCGAGCTCGGTCATGGTGGCGGCGGAAAGGATTTGCTGCTCCAGCTCGGGGGTGAGCTTGCCCTGCTCGCTGATGGAGGATAGGATGGCTTCACGGCGTTTGTCCAGTTCCTTGAGGCGGATGAGGAGGTCGCGGATGGCGGTAATCTGCACTTCGTTGAGGCTGCCTGTGGCCTCTTTGCGGTAGCGGGCAATGAAGGGGACTGTGGCCCCTTGCTCCAAGAGTTCGATAGTCTTCTCGACCTGACGTTGCCCAAGACCTAATTGCTCGGCTATGTGTGATGAGTAGTTCATCTTATTGAGTATAAGTGTTGTGTATGTGATGTGTCGTATTGTTTGTATCGTTGCAAGATGGCGTATATGCGGTGTTTTTGAAACTGCAAATTTACATAAAAAAAATGACATAGTTGGAGATGCATTGTTTTTTTCTCCGTAAAAATGCTATTGCGGCATGACCTGTGTGCGGCTGTTGCCAGTTAGGGTGAACTGCATTTTGAGAAAACGCCCGCTAAAATGAAAAAATAGTTAATCGGGTATAAAAAAGTATTTTTTCTTTTGCATGTCAAAAAAAAAACATATCTTTGCAACTATATTATTGTATTTATTAATCCTTTAAAAGTTTAAAACACATTTATTTATGAAAAAGACTTTATTAGTTCTGGCGGCTGTTTTGATGGCTTCTACCATGACAGCCCAAACCTTGTGGTCGGAAGATTTCTCCCAAGGTATTCCTTCAACTTGGACCATGTTCGACGACGGCTACGTTGCGCATCATGAGAGTATGCGTTCGGGTGCTTGGTGTGCTTCCACAACTTATGGCAACCCGGTTCCCGGTGTCGTCAGCTGTTCGTGGTTTGACCCGCAGGGTGCAGGTATTGCTGACCGTTGGCTGATTACCGATGCTTTCATGGTGCCCGATTCTGGCTATGTGTTCGCTTTGGAGGCTGCCTGCTATGAGGCCGCCTATCCCGATGGCTTCATGGTAAAGGTTTCCACCACCAACCGCGACAGCCGTGATGCATTTGTTACCACTATCATCAACTGCCCGGCTGCTACTGCTGAATTTGTTGAATACCGCAGCTCGTTGGACGATTTTGTTGGCCAAACCATCTATGTCGCCGTTATTCAGAACTCGGACGACAAGAACTTCCTCATTGCTGATAACTTCAAGGTGTATGTACCTGCCCAGAATGATGTTGCGTTGACGAGTATTAGCATGCCCGCTAACGTTACAATTAATACCAACATCCCTGTCAATGGTGTGGTGAAAAACCTGGGTGTGCAGAACCTTACCAGTTTTGATGTGACTTATAACGTCAATGGTGGTGCCGATGTGGCTGTCTATTCGGTAACAGGTATCAATATTCCTTTTGGCTCTAGTTACAGTTTCAGCCACAATGTTCCTTTCACACAGGCTACTGCAGGTAACTACACTGTTACGATGACTGTCTCCAATCCCAACGGCGTTGATGATCCCACCCCTGCTGACAACTCCCAGAGTGTTACCACCATGGTTTACGATCCTTCGGCCTGTGTCGCCCGTACTAGCATTCTTGAACAGTTCACCGGTGCCCGTTGTGGTTACTGCCCCGGCGGTCACGACCGTATCGAACAGGCTCTTCAAGGAACTAACACCATATGGGCTGTCCACCACGCTGGATTTGGCGATGATGCTCTTACCTGCACTGCAAATCAGCAGTACACATTCTTCTACAATGCTGGCGGCAGCACCTATGCCCCCGCTATGATGGTCGACCGTTTCCATGGCGATGCTGAAGAACCCGGCCCCGTCACCAGTGTCTATTCTTCTATTTCTTCCATCCAGCAGTATGTATCTCAGGTTAACAGCAATCCTTGCTTCCTGACCCTCAACGTCGATGGCATTACCTACAATGCTGACAGCCGTTCGTTCGGTGGTACCGTCACAGGTCATTTTACTAGCCCGATTTACAATGCTAACACCCGTCTCACCCTGATGGTTGTTGAAGACAGCAACCTCATGGATCAGATCGACTACTCCACTGGTTCTTCCCAGACCTTGCGCAACTATATGCATTTCAACGCTGTCCGTACAACCCTTACCGATATTTGGGGCGATGCTATCAGTGTGGATGCCAACGGTGATTTCACTTACAATGTCAGTGCCACTCTGCCTAACTTCATGAAAGCTTGGCGCTGCCGTGTCATTGCTATCGTCTCTGACCGTAATTCCAACGATGCTAACGCTTGTGCCGTCATGCAGGCTGCTACCACTGCTAACCTGAATGCTCCCTATGTAGGCATCAGTGAGGCCAACGAGGTTAGCCTGAATGCTTACCCCAACCCCGCCACCGACTACCTCACCATCGAGGCCGGTAGCAACATCAGCGAGATTAGCATCTACAATGTCATGGGCCAGAAGGTGTATGACAATAACAAAGTGAATGGTGAACTCTTCGTTGTCGATACCAAAGATATGGCTTCCGGCATGTACATGGTTGTCATCCGTACCGACAAGGGTGTTGCCTCACAGCGCTTCTCCGTTGTACGCTAAGATGTCACAGACAAACCTATAGCTAATTAATTACAGAGGGTGTCAAGAGCATTTTTCTTGCACCCTCTTCTTTTTATTTGACAAGCATCATGAAAAAACAAATATCGTTTCTTCTGACTCTTCTGTCAGTTGCCGTGGTTTTCGCACAGAATGACCCTCAGGCGTTCACGCGTAAAATCCTTATCGAACAGTTTACCACTGCCCAGTGCGGCTATTGCCCTGCCGGAGCCGAACGGCTGGCGACGGCCACCGATGGCCAGACCAATGTAGTGTGGCTGCGTTACCATGCCGGGTTCGGCACCGATGCGTTGACCAACGACATTGCCGAAACAATGACTTGCTTCTACGGCGGCAGCACCTTTGCTCCTGCCATGATGGTCGACCGCACCCACTTCGATGCCAGTAGACCCGGACCTGTTATGAGTGTAGGCTCGGTGTCGGATATTCGCCGTTACCTCAGCGATGCCAAGTCTGTCAAAACCTACTGTAAAGTACAGACTCCTGAGGTGAAATACAATCCCGACACCCGTGCACTGGAGTGTACGGTCAATGTCCGCTTTAGCGATGAGGTGTACGGTCCCGATACACGTCTGCAAGTGCTGCTCATTGAGGACAGCATTTTCATGCGTCAGGCCGACAACTACGCACAGGCAATAGTCGACTACTGGCACTATGGTGTCGTGCGAGACGCGCTCACTCCTCTCTGGGGTGTTCCCTTGACCGTTGTCGATGGCTCTTTTGCCCAAACATTCAGCTACACGCTCCCTGCCGACTATGTATATCAGAACTGCAAGGTGGCAGTCATCGTTTACAACTACGATGCCGACAACATCAACAACCGGCAGGTGCTCAATTCCGCCATAAGCGGCTATTTGAAAAATGCTGTCGGCATTGGCGAGGTGTCTGAAGGAGTGCAGATGCGGCTCTTCCCCAACCCCGCCACAGGTATTGTTGTTCTTGAGTCCGATGCGGCCGTGAGACAGGTCTCCGTGGTCGATGCCACGGGTCGCACCCACTTCAGCCTCCCTGTTGATGGAGAACAGCATGTGTGCCTCGACCTCTCGCAGCTTTCCGCTGGCCTTTATCTTGTCCGTATGCAGACCAGTCAGGGCATTGCCACGCGCCAGTTGATACTCCGTTAGCAGCGGCAGTAAGCAATAAAAAAATATTTTTTTCGTTATGTTGCAAAAAATGCGTATTTTTGCAACGCGAAAAGTATAATGACTTATGAAGAAAACCATCTTGATTTTTGCCCTGATGGCAACGGTTCTGTCGGTTAGTGCACAGCGCGTTAGCTCTCGTGCCAAGGCAGTTCGTATGCTTGCTTATGCCCGTCCTGAATACCAGGTGAAAGATGTCAAAGTCTATGCCGACACCATGACAGTCTTCTCTTTGGCCGACTACCCCATCTATCCTTTGGGCAAATGGAGCAGTGTGGAACAGTTCATCACCAATAACCAGCTTCTCTGGTACCGCGAGAGCGGCTACAAGTCGTTCTACGACACCATGACGGTCGCTGTCAACAGCCTCACTCGGCTCGACGGCACCAATATCCATTTCTACCGTAGCATCTGGACTGACAAGCTGGAGATGATTGCCGCCAAAATCACCGACACCGCCGTGGTGCTTGACAACGGTATCCGTGTGGGCATGTCAAAAGAAGAGGTTTTCAAAACCGTCTTCAAGAGCTACCCCAAATCCTACACTGCCGACATCAATGTGCTAAAGGTCATCGCCGGTGCTGCCGAAGTGGGTGAAATCTACACCTTCAAAGGCAACAAACTGCGCCACATCCAAATCATCAGCCGTTACAAGTACTATTAGCAGAGAGCGCGATGCATGCCTTTCGTGCCCCACATTCTTGCCCACATCGCCATGCGGAAAATCGGACTTTTCTTCGGCTCGTTTAATCCCGTCCATATAGGCCATCTCATCATCGGCAACGCCATGCTGGCCCACTGCGACCTCGATGAGGTGTGGTATGTGGTATCGCCCCAGAACCCACTCAAGGAGCGCAAAAGCCTCCTCGCCGACCAACAACGGCTGGAGATGGTGCGTCTGGCCGTGCACGACAACTACCGCATGCGTGCCAGCGACGTGGAATTCCACCTGCCCATTCCTTCTTACACAGTCCTTACTTTGGCGCATCTCGGTGACAAGTACCGCGACAAACAGTTCTGCCTCATCATGGGGTCCGACAACCTTGACACCTTCGAACGCTGGCGTAACTGGGAGTTTATTCTCGAGCACTATCAAATATATGTCTACCCTCGGCCGGGACACACCAATTGCAAATTGGCCTCTCACCCCCATGTGACCATAGTCGATGTGCCGCAGATAGACATATCCTCCACCTATATACGCGAGCAAATCAGGGAGGGACACGATGTGCGCTATCTCCTGCCCGATCCGGTGTATCAATACCTCACCGAAATGCATTTCTACGAGAAGTAGAGGCCCACGCTCCGTGCATGGTGCCGGACAAGGTCATTGCATATGCAAAAGACAAGCGGAGCTCTCCTGCACGGAGGGCTCCGCTTCAATTATCCCAAATCGGTCGTTAGGGTTTATGTCAGATTAGTATTTGCATCGAGCAGATTGGCCGCATCGTTGGCGAAGCCGTAGCCCGCTACGGCGAGACAGGGACGTGGCCAAGATGCCGAAAGAAATGCTGATATGGCATAAGCAGACATGAAAAAGCGAGAAAGGATATAAAATTCGGCCTAATGACCGATTTGGGACTATGAGTCTGCGGTCAGTCTTTCTTTATCCGGGGGCGGCCCTTCTTCTTAGGGGCGGCAGTCGAGGCCACCAGTGTGGCACCCTCGCTCTTGCGGGGCCTACCGGATTGTTTGGACTGTTCCTCGGTGGAGGTAGAGTTCTGCTTTATTAGCTCCTCAGCCTCCATGCGGGCCTTTTCCTCCGGGGGAATCTCGGCATAGGCATAGATTTCGTTGTCTATATCCATCAGTTCCTCGTCGGTGGGCTCATAGTCGTCTTCCGGCTCTTCCGCCTCATCTTTGTCCTCGTAGTCGCTATATTCGTCCTCTTTGATGTCGTCGCTGAATGCCTCTTGCAACTCGGCACCCAATTCGCCAAGAGAACCGTGGCCATTCCGTTTCTTTTTGCCGCTATCCATTTCGTCACCATAGTTGCCGTGGCGCACTTCTCGTTCCTTGTGCGAAGTGTCTTCCTCCTCTTTGTCAAGAGCCTCCTGCAGCGGGGCGAACTGTGCGTCGGCCTTGGCCACCTCCTCGTCAAAGTAATCCTTCTCGTTCTCGTCATCGGTATAGGTGGTGTCTATCTTCACATCGAATTTAATCATGTACACCGTGTCCTCAGTTTCCATTGGAACAACGAAAATAACGTCCCCGTTAGGCTTCTCGAAACGCTGAAGATGGTCGGAATAACCGTCGGGATACTGTTCCATGAACAATTCCTTGAGTTTATCGGAAAGGTTTTTGTAACTGACTATCAGGTTTTTCTTGTGAGTTCTGTGAGCATTCATAGCAGGTGAATTTTTGTGCAAGTATAACAACTTTATTTTAAACAAACAGTTTTTTTCAATAAAAAAGTTATCAACAGATTGTTTTTGCACTGTTTTCTCTTGTCCGGGGCAATAAAACAGTCCTTTCTTGGTTACTGGTTTATATGACCAAGCGCATCTTTTTTCTCGTGCGGCTCTATATTACGATTGTGCTCATTTTCGTGACACAAAAGCTGCTGTTTATGCTGTTCAACCTTGCCTATGGCAAAGGGCTGGGCTTTGCAGACTGGCTTGCCGTGCTATGGCATGGACTTCCGCTCGACTCGGTCACCGCCTGCTATCTTCTTGCAGTGCCCGTTGTGACAGTATTGGCTACCTATTTCTTCCCCCGTCTTCCCGTACGGCGCATACTTGTCTGGTACTATGTCTTGGCTGCGGTGCCCATGGCGCTGGCCTTTGCCGCCGACACTGTGCTGTACAGCTTCTGGGGTGCCAAGGTCGATGCTGCCGACCTCATCTATGCCACCAATCCCAAGGACATGCTGGCCAGTGTCACCCTGCCCGCCATACTGCTGGGCGCGCTGGTCATCGCCCTGCTGGTCTTCCACTACATACGCCGTCTTCGCCATGCCACGCCTGAACGTTTCGAAGCTGTCCATCCGGCTTGGTCGGCAGTCATGCTGGTTGTCGTGGCGTTGCAGTTCCTTGGCATACGCGGTGGTTTGGGTGACTCTACCGCCAACCCCAGTTATGCCTATTTCTCCCCCAAGCCCTATCTCAATCATGCCGCGCTCAACCCGCTGTTCAACATCACCCATTCACTGTTCAAGACCGAGGACCTCACTGCCCAGTTCCAGTTCTATGACGAGGCTCGCATTGCGCAGCTGACACAGGATGCCTATCCGCACGACAATGCCATATCCGACACCCTGCTTTCAACTTCCCGCCCCGATATTCTACTTCTGATATGGGAGGGGGCGGGAAGCGAGATAACCGCTCCCGACAGCGTGGCGCCAAACCTCCACCGCTGGCAGCGGCAGGGAGTCTATTTCTCCAACTGCTACGCCAACAGTTTCCGCACAGACCGCGGCCTTGTGGCCGTCGTGAACGGCTGGCCGGCACTTCCCACCACCTCGCTTATGAAAAAGGCCGATATGGGGCGTAAACTGCCCTCGTTGGCTCGTACGCTGCGGGAGGCGGGCTACACCACTTCGTTCTATTATGGCGGCGACATTGATTTCACTAATATGCGGGGACACCTCTCTGAATCGGGTTTCTCCTTGGTCTCCGGTGGCGAGCACTACCCCTCGTCCGTTGACAGGGGCAATTGGGGGGTCACCGACGGAGCCTTTTTGCGGGCTTTTCCCGCCCAGGAGCTGTCGCCGTGGCTGATGGCCATGCTCACCCTTAGCAGCCACGAGCCCTGGGACGTACCCATGAAGCGGCTTGACGATGCCCGCCGCAACGCCTTTTCCTACACCGACTCGTGTATGGGCGCCCTGCTCGACAGCCTCAGCCGAACTCCGTCGTGGGATAATTTGTTGGTCGTGATAGTGGCCGACCACGGCATACCAGTCGACGGGCTTCCGTCCGGCAGCCGTCATATGTCCACCCGTATACCCATCGTGTGGACTGGTGGGGCCGTCAAAGAGCCGCGTGTTGTTGATGTGCTGATGAACCAGTCCGATTTGCCTGCCACACTCCTTGCCCAGTTGGGAATGGATGTAGGCTCTTTCTCCTTCAGCCGCAATGTCCTTGCTCCCTCCTACAGGAACCGTTTTGCTGTCAATGCATATAAAAACGGACTGTACTACATCGACTCGACAGGTGTCACCTCCTACGATTGCCAGTCTCTCTCCGAGTCCGACGGAGCATATCCATCCGACCCCGTCAGGCTGCAGAAAACACAGTCTCACCTCCAGTTGCTCTACCGCACAACGGGTTTGTTGCGCTGAAGGGGCTGTTCTTTTCAATACAATCTTTTTGGAGTAAGAGGGTTTGGGGTGTGTTATTCGGAGGAAGCTTCGATGCGGCCAGAGGCTGGGTTGAAGGAGAAGTGGGTGAGGAGATGGGCGACCGACTTGAGGAACGGACTGGGCCGGGCGGGGCTGCCGTTGGGACCGACTTCGGAGTAGGTGAAGCAGAGGTGGCGTTTGGCGCGAGAGACAGCTACGTAGAATCGGCGTGCATCCTCGCGGATATGGTAGGGGTCGTTTTTCTCGATGTTCTTGAAAAAGGGATAGGCTCCCTCGGTGGCGTTGAAGACAATGACGCTGTCGAACTCCAGCCCCTTGGCTTTGTGGGCTGTGGCGATAAAGAAACGTTCTGCGGCCAGTTCTTTCATGCTGCTGCTGTCGCAGAGGTCCGATTCACGCGCGGTGTTGATTTCGGTCAGGTAGCGGTCGAGTTGCTGGCGCAGGGTGGGAGACTCGACAGAGTCGACGATGTCACGCGAGATGAAGTTGATGATGTGCTGCCATTTGTCCACGGGTTCGGCAACACGGTG
>JAEEGI010012400.1_pt1 | contig 18250 bp, 20 predicted proteins | sample 8958751 | NCBI WGS metagenome assembly JAEEGI01 (sample SAMN16246545, study PRJNA631951) | gut metagenome | biome: gut microbiome; feature: rumen; material: KS-attached | host: Bos | place: Iran: Karaj | collected 2018-10 | reverse complement strand
GTATCGTAGCCGTATCCTTTTACCTCCAGGTACTGCATCACGCCGTTGGCCGTACCCAGGCCGTAAGCGCTTCCCCCGGAAAGCACCACCGCATGGACGGTCTGCGCCGCCATCAGCGGATTCAGGAGCTGGCTTTCCCGGGATGCCGGGCCGCCGCCCCGCACGTCCAGGCCGGCCGCCATTCCGTTTTCACAAATCAGCACCGTGCATCCGGTGCCCGCTTCGGTGTTCTCCGCCTGCCCGATCCGGACCGGCTGAATATCAGTGATCGGTATCTCCATCTGCGATTCTCCTTTGGAAACATCCGTGCCGCCCGTCAGGAGCAGCACCGCCAGCAAAGCAGCCAGAAGCCTGCCGGATAATCTGCCTTGCATTTCCATCCACTCCTTCATTCCTGCTCCGGTCTGTGCCGGTTTATGATCCTGTTTCTGTCCGGTTCGTTTCATGCTTTTTATCATCATACCACGAATAACCGGAAACTGAAAACAGAATCCGGCGCAAAAAGCGGTACCGGGAATCCATGTCCCGATACCGCCAGTCCTGGTTCTCTCCTGATTTCCGGAAAGATCCGGATCATCCGGCAGCAGACACGTTCCGGAGTTCCGCCTCCAGCACATCCGCATACTGCTGCACCACCGGTCCCAGGCTCTTCAGCCACTGCTTCACATCATTCCGGTCCCTGAAATCCTGCGGATCCTGCCGGATTTCAACCGTCTTCCGCAGCGGCGCCTCATCCGGAAAGAGATGCTCCTCCAGCGCCCGGATGCCCGCCTGTGTCTTGGAAACCACATCCCCGGTCCGCAATGTGTAAATACACCGGGCAATGTCCAGCAGCCAGCCGCAGGAATAGAGGGACTCATTCGTCTGCACCGCGTACTTCCGGATGGATTCATAATGTTCCCGGACGGCACGGACCAGTTCCTCCCGGCCCGGCGCCGGCAGGATCCACGGTTTTCCGCCATAGACCGGCTTGCCGTACTTCGCCAGTTCGAAGGCGGAAAAGGTATCCGGTTCATACCGGTCCGTCACCCGCTGGCCGCTGGTTCCCCAGTAGACCAACCGGCGGAACTTTCCTTCCCGGTATTCATCCAGGTTTGCAATGACCCCCTCAAAAGAACGGTAATACGGGTTGTCCGGTTCTTTCTCCAGCATCTGCTGCCGGAGCATCAGCAGCTGTTCCGCCTGGGTTTCGGAGATTTCCCCGCGGGTCAGCGCGACAAAATCAATATCGCTCCACCCCCTCCGGAAATCGTCCATGACGACGCTTCCGTACAGCCAGATGCCGTACATATCCCCGTCCATGATCCGGATGATCTCATTCACCATCGCGTCAATCGCGTTTTTCATATCATCCCTCATACGCCGTAGCGGTATTCCTTCTCATCCTTTTCGTTCGGCACCAGGTGGTACTCCGCGATCACCCTGTCCGCAACCTGGTCCGGCTCCAGATGGGTATTATCGATCTTCATGTGGTTCTCAAACCAGGTTTCACCATCCGCCGTGTTCAGCCGGTACCGCGCGTCACTCCTCAGCAGGTCCGCCCTGCTCCAGGCCACATCCCGCTTGGAGGCTTTCCGCTCCATCCGGTGCGGCGTCTCGTTCCGTGCGATACGGGTTTCAAGATCGGCGGAAAGCTCGACGAAGTAGAAATGACCGCCGTCCTTCTCAAACATGTCCTTCAGCCCGGTCAGGTATTCCCGTTCCTCCGGCTCATCAAACGCGCAGACATAGGTAAAGATCAGGTCCACATTGTGCTTCACCGCCAGCGCGAATGCCTTCTCCCGGATATCCTCGTTGAGTTCCTTCTGGGCCGGAGTGGCAAAGCCGAAGATCCGGTCCGACAGCTCAATGCTGTCGTGATTCATCATCATGTTGTACCGGAGCTTGTCCCGCAGGCTCTCCGCCACCGTCATCTTTCCCACCGCCTGGGGGCCGCATACCACAATCAGATTGGCCATTTCCATTCACCCCGGATCCTCCCGGCAGAACGCCGGAATATGAATTTCTCTGTTATTCGCCGCGCGCCGGAAAAAATCCTGTATGGAATGCTTGACATTTATATCGGATGGCGATATAATCCAATTACGATATATCGGTTGACGATATATCAACCAATGATTGAGGTGAGAACATGGCAGACGGATTTGCGTTGACAGAATCCACCTACTACATTCTCCTGTCCCTGACCAGGCCCCGGCATGGCTACGGCATCATGCAGCTGACGGAGGAACTGTCCGGCGGTCGGGTTCACCTGGCGGCCGGAACGCTGTACGGCGCCCTGAACGCGTTGTGCTCAAAAGGCTGGATTATCCAGCTCCCGGCAGAGGATGAAAGCCGGCGCAAGGAATACAAACTGACGGAAAAAGGGATGCAGGTACTGCGCGGAGAGGTGGCGCGCCTGCGGGAGCTCGCGGCCAACGGAGAGAAAGTACTGGCGGAGGAATAAAAAGATGGAAAACAGGAAAACAGTCCGGAAATGGTTCTGGGTATGGGAATTTGAAAAGGAAGAAGACTGGCTGAATGAAATGGCCATGAACGGCTGGGTGCTGGAAAGCGTCGGTTTCGCCTCCTACCATTTTGTCCGCTGTGAGCCGGGCGAGTATAACGTACGGACGGAAATGCACGCGTTTGATGAATCCTACGTCTCCTTCATGGAGGAAACCGGCGCGGAATACATCGGCCGGATGATGATGTGGATCTATTTCCGCAAAAAGACGGAGGACGGCCCGTTTGACCTGTTCTCCGACATCGATTCCAGGATCAGCCACCTGGACAAGATCGGCAAGGTCCTCGCCGTAATCGGCGGTGCCAACCTGGTCATCGGCTTTATGAATGTTTTCAGCCCGTCCCGGGCCGGATGGATCAACCTGCTGTGCGCAACCCTGCTGATGTACGCCCTGGGCCGGATCCATGGCAAGAAGGAATCCCTGGAAAAAGAACGGCTGCTGCACGAATAAGCCGGTAAGGAGAAAAAGAAATGAACAGCAAACTGTACAAAACCTCCATGACGATTGCCATCCTGGTCCTCGGAATTGCCGGTATCGCCTTCATCCTGGTTTCCATCCTGGATGAAAATGCATCCCGGACCTTCCTGACTCTCGGCCTGTTGTTCGTCGCACTGGGCAACGTCCTCAATCTCATCCGGATGCACCGGAAGGAAAAAGCTGCAAAATAACCGCAATACCGGAAGCCATAAAGCAAGCGGCAGGAAGAGTACCGTCTTCCTGCCGCTTTTCTTTTGCCCGGGTTCAGAACTCCCGCACCGGCTTGTTCACGAGGAGCAGCACGGCGGTGACCGTGAAGCCCAGCGTGCAGGCTGCCAGCAGCGCCGTGGAGCCAAAGGACTGCAGCACTGCCCCGGCCAGCACGGAAGCAATCGGGATCATTCCCTGGGACCCAATATTGACGATACTGTTGACCTTGCTCAGCTTATCCTTATCCACAATCCGCATCATGGTGGTGGTTACGGGAATATTGATATGGGCAATCAGGACTCCCTGGATGATACACGCAATGCTGAATACCGGCAGGAAGATGTTCAGGCTGCTGCCCCGGTCCACCAGCAGGCGATAACCAGCTGTGAGCAGGATCATCATCGCGGCTTCCACGCAGAGCAGCACAGCAACCCGGTGCCCGCATTTTTCCGCCGGTTTCCGGGCGCTGAGGACCGCCGCGCCGATCAGGGAGCCGGCGCCGAAGCATACGCTGAAGACGGAGGACCACAGTTCCGGCGTCAGCACCTTGTCCAGCAGGTAGGACGGCGCGGCCGCCAGGTCCGTCCGCACAAAATACGGGATGAAGTTCCCGGTAACCGGAGCAAAGAAGAAATTGATGAATACGGTCGCACACAGCAGTGCGACAGCCGCCTTCTGAGCCCGGAGATAGCGCAGCCCTTCCCCCATGTCCGCAAAGGCCAGCCGGAGCGTCAGCTTTTCCGCTGACCTGACATGCTCAACCCGGATCAGCATTTCCGAAACACCGGACGCGATGAAGCAGCCACCCACCAGGAAGAACAGCGTGTGGATCGGCAGCGCCGCGTACAGGATGCCGGCCAGCACAATCCCCAGGATTCCTTCCAGGGAATTCTTGATGGAAAAGAAGGCGTTGGCCTGCTGCAGCCTGTCTTCCTCGACGATATGCGGAAGCAGGGCACCGGCCGCCGGGGTAAAGATTCCGCTGATCATATTACCCAGGATTCCCAGTACAAACAGGATCACGATATGTGCGCCCGCCTCCCGGAACAGCAGCATGCACACCGTAGCCAGGAGGATCGTTCCGCCCTTCAGGTAATCGCAGACATACATGATCTTCGCCTTGTTGAAACGGTCTCCCAGCACGCCGCCGATCGGGGTAAACAGCAGCAGGGCGGCGGCGCACAGCGCCAGGTACAGGCCCTGCAGGAACGCGTTGTTGTTGCTGATCTGCAGGATATAAAAGCCCACGGCAAAGCTGTACAGAATCGCGCCGAGTTCCGATACCAGCGCGCCCAGGAATACCAGCCGGAAATTCCGGTTTCCGAATACACTTTTCTTCACAGTCCGATTCGTCCTTTCACCGGGCGGGATACACCATTATTCCCCGTTTTCCCCTGCCCGACCGTATTATAAAAAAGGACGCAGCGGAAATGAAGATACTGTCCATACAATTTTGAGATTGATTTTTATACTGACGGTAGAATTGTGGTTTTTCCGATATCCGGTCAGTCCAGCAGCGCAGCCAGCTCCGGGAAGGAGTTCACAACCGTTCCGCCGTATTCCTCCCCGTCCCGGTTGAACAGGACCGGTATGATCCCGAATTCTTCCGCCGCCAGCAGGTTTTTCACGCTGTTGTCCACAAAAAGGCACTCTCCCGGCTGCCTGCCGGTTACCGACAGCGCAGTCTCAAAGATCTTCCGGTCCGGTTTCCGGCACTTCACATCCCCGCTCACAATCTTCTGCCTGAAAAAACGGTCCAGTCCGTAATGCTCCGTGATATACGCGCTCCATTCGGAAACGTCATTGGACAGCAGCACAAAGTCATATTTCGCGGAATACTTTTCCGCAAAAGGAACAAAGCCCGGATCCAGCGTCAGGTAACGGTCAATATAATCCCGCATGTGGAACTGCGGATTATCAAACCCCAGCCGGGTAAGGAACGCATCGGAGGTCATTTCCCCGTTCGCCGCCCGGGTAAACAGCTTTTCATCCCGGAAAAGCCGGGTCAGCCTGTCATACTCCGATTCAGGAAAATGCCCATAGGTATACGGAAGAAAGTTTCCCTTGCTTTCCTCCAGGATGACCCCGTACATATCCAGCAGAATCGTTTTTTGATTCATCCTGCTCCCCTCCGGCCAGCAATTTTCCACCATTATTCTATGTATAATATAGAGAATCCTTTTTCCGCGGAAGGACCCGATGAGATTCTGCGTTAAAAATATATGAATGGAAATGTTGTACAATCCGGTTTGCCGCACGTCTAAAAGGGTGAAAGGGGGAATGCAGTGCCATGGAAACGGTAAAGGGCCCTTGCCGTTCGGCGGATGAAGAAATCACACGCCTGGTGGAAGAGCACCAGCTTGCGCTGCTGCGCCTGTGTTTCGCCTACCTGCATGACCAGGCCCTGGCGGAAGACGCTGTGCAGGAAACATTCATCAAAGCTTACCGAAAGCTGGACCAGTTCCGGGGAAACGCCAATGTCAAAACCTGGCTTTCTTCCATCGCGATCAACTGCTGCCGGGATATTTACCGGGGAAGCTGGTTCCGTCATATCGACCGGTCAGTTTCAGTCGATACGCTTCCCATGCGTACAGAAGAACCGAATCCTGAAGGAGATGCGGTGACAGTTGAGGTGATGAAGCTGCCGGTCCGCCTGCGGGAGGTCGTCCTGCTTTATTACTTTGAAGACATGAATACAAATGAAATCGCGGAGACTCTCCGGATCTCCCAGCAGGCTGTTTCGGGCAGGCTGCTGCGGGCCCGGGCAAAGCTCCGCAAAGCGCTGGGTGATGATGAAAGGAGTGAGCGGAATGGATGATAAGCGCAAAGTGCAGAACCTCCTGAATCAGTCCCTTTCCGGCCTGAAAGAGAATCCTTTCCTTGCCCGGCGCGTGATTGCGAAAGCGAAAGGAGAAGAACCTGTGGCAAAAAGGATTTCAACCGCAATGGTGATCGTCCTGGTCCTGGTGATCCTGACCGTAACCGCAGCCGCCGCTGTGCTGATCTGGCGGGAAGCCGGTGAAAAGATCGCCGTGATGCAGCGGGATAACGGATACTATGACACATGGGACACCAATACCAAAGTCGAACTGGTCCGGTACCTGGCTGAACTGGGAGAACTGAAGGACGACCCGGACACTGAACGCCTCCTGAACGATACCGGGCTGACCGATACAGAGAAGAGCGCCCTCTGCGATCGGATCGTCACCGGATATATGGGCGATTCCAATGTGGAAATGGTTACCCTGGAAAACCTGCTGAGTGCTATGATGGGAGAAGGATACATGTACACCTGGTCTGTGGAAGACCAGTACTGGTATCAGGAGCTGCTTCGGAAAAACGGGATGCTGGGCTATGATGTCCCGCACCTGGTCCTGCCGGAGGAAGGAGAAATCACCCAGGAAGAAGCTGTCCGGATCGCGCGGGAACTGCTGGAAAAGGTATCCGACTGGGACCTGGACAACGGCGAACGAACCCAGACCTTCGAGGATAGAATGGGACACCGGATCTGGAACATCTGGTATAGCCTGATGACCGACGGAGAATACAAAGGCATTTCCTGCTATGTGGAACTGGCGCCGGACGGCAGCATTCTTGAATACTACATTCCGGAGCTGGGCAGGCTGGACATGACGGGAATCGTTCCGGATTCGGATGCAGTCCCGGAGGAGCAGGCGCTGTCAGCCGGAAGAAAAGCAATCGCCGAAATGCTCGGGATTCCGGAAAATGAGCTGCCTGAAACCCGCGCGTACTATACCGTAAAGGGTTCAATAGTGCGCAGCCCCTCTTCCGTCCCGCCCGGGCAGCCTGTGTGGACCGTTATCTGTGCTGAAAAGAAAGCTTGTGCGGTCCTGTCCCCGGATGGAAAGCAGCTTCTGTACGCAGGACAATAAAAGCTCCCTGTTTCCGCGTGCTCCCGTCTTCCGGTCCGCCCGGCATTCTGGTATAATCTTTTTCAGCAAGGAGTGTGGAAAAATGAAACCGGATTTTATTACCGCTGAAATGATTGCCCCCTGCGGCCTGGACTGCAGCCTGTGCAAGCGCGCGCAGGCGGAAGAAAACCCCTGCCCGGGATGCCACGGTCCCAACGAAAACAAGCCGGAGTTCTGCGCGTACCGGTGCGGCATCATCCTCTGCGAAAAGCGGAAGAAGAACGGCTATGAATTCTGCGATGAATGCCCGGATTATCCCTGCGAAGACGTCATGGAAAAGCAGAACCGCTACACTTCCAAATATCCGCTGTACGAATCCCCCGCGAAAAACCTGCGGGACATCCGGGAGCTCGGCATGGAAGCCTTCCTGGAAAATGAACGGAATCAGTGGACCTGCAGCGAATGCGGCCATATCGTCTCCGTCCATACCGGGATCTGCAGCGGCTGCGGAAAGCAGTACGGAGCGGTTGTCATTCCGGTGGACGAAGATACCTGGCGGATCGAGAACGGAATGGTCCGGTTCTTCCTGCTGAAGGGCACTGAAAAAGCGCTGCTGATCGATACCGGTATGACCGTCCGCCACGCGAAGAAAATTGCCTCCGCGCTGACCGGCCTGCCGGTGATGCTGCTCAACACCCATGCGGACCAGGACCATACCGGCGGCAACGATGAATTTGAATCGGTTTACATGCATCCGGCGGATGAACCGCACTACCGCAACAGCGGAAAGGGCAGCAGGGTCATCCCGGTACAGGACGGCGATGAAATCGACCTGGGTCACCGGAAGCTGAAGATCATCCATCTGCCCGGGCATACTCCCGGAAGTATCGCGGTGCTGGATGTCAGCCGCCGGGTGCTGATCAGCGGGGACCCGATCCAGGAGCACGGACGGATCTTCATGTTCGGCGAGCGCCGGAATATGAAGGATTACATTGCCAGCCTGGATAAACTGGAAAAGATGGCCGGCGGGTTTGATGAGATCTGGCCCTCCCATTCGGATATTCCCCTTTCCCCGGACTGCATCCCGCGGCTTCGCGAAGGTGCGCAGCGCATTGTGGACGGGGAAGCAGAGGGAAAACCCACGGAATTCTTCGGCCAGCAGATCACCGTATATAACCTGGGATTCACGACCTTCCTCTGTAACGGATAAGAAAAAACCGATCCGCAGCCGGATCGGTACAGAACGGTTTGTATGCCCGGCGTTCCGGAAACTTACTGCTTCCGGAGCGCTTTTGTAATGCCAATCACCGCACCGAAGAGGACGCCGGCAACCGGCCAGATGACCCAGCTGATTTTCCAGCTGTTCCCGATGAAGCTCCATGCCAGGTAAGCCGCGGCAATCACGCACCAGTATGCTCCGCCGATGAGGCCGATCTTCCCGTTGCTTTCCTTGTTCCCGCGGGTGTAATCTCCCTCCTCCAGCAGCTGCTGGTAGCTTCCCCAGATGATGGACACGCGGATGATCAGCATCACGCCGACAGACGCCAGCAGCAGGATGGACGCGATGCCCACCACCTGCAGGAAATTCTCCCCGTTTCCGAAAACCAGGCTGATAAACAGCGGAATGGTGGACGCGATACACAGCATAATTCCGGTCATCATGTACCGGGTATGGACCGGCTGGAATTTCTCCTTCCGGTCTTTTACCATTCCGGATACGCCGTACAGGGTTTCGACCGGTTCCTTCTCCAGGTACTCAAAGCGGGAAATCCGGAGATTGGACACCACAAACATCCCGACCGCGGGGATGATCATCAGCATCAGCACGACCAGCCCGATGCCGCCGGCCATATTCTCCGACCAGTTCAGCAGGCCCATCGCCTGCGCGCCGCCCAGCAGGATCAGCGCGACCGGGGAAAGGATGCAGAGCATCACGCCCAGGGCCACCCGGCGGGAGTTCTCTTCCTTGGTCTTCAGGAACGCGTTGGCTTCCTCCATATCCACCGTCCGGATGAGGCTGTCCGATGCGGTTTCCCTGGAAGCCTCCGCCTGCTCCATTTCATCCTTCAGCAGGTAATCCGTACTGACGCCAAACAGCTCCGACAGCTGGATAATCCGGTTCATATCCGGCACCGACTGTGCGCTTTCCCATTTCGACACCGCCTGCCGGCTCACGTTCAGCTTCTCCGCCAGTTCCTCCTGGGACCAGCCGTTCTTTTTCCTGAGATCCATTAATTTGTCCGCAAAAATCATGGGGGTATTCCGCCTTTCTCAATTTGGTCATGCCCCGGTTTCCGAACCGGGGCGGTTCGTTTTCCGGGTGCAGGGCCAGATTACCCGATCGGGCTGTTGCAGGCTATCAAACGGGGCTTGAAATTCCGCAACCGCCGGTTGCAACTGCCGGTTTTATGCGAAAAACAGGCATTTTTCCCGCCGGAATGCGGGGCGGCCGCCGATCCGCCGGCCGGATTGTTTTTCCGCATGTTTCATAATACAATGCTATTGTACCACCCGGATCGGATATCCGGTCAAGTATCATTGAACGCTGAATGATCGGAGAAGAATATGGCGGACCTGAAAACGGAAAACCTGTTTTATACCGCGGACCGGCAGGAGTGGCGGAACTGGCTGTCCGCGCATTTCGAGACTGCCCCGGATGTCTGGTTTGTTTTCCCGACAAAAGCATCGGGAGAGGCCTGCCTGTCCTATAACGACGCCGTGGAGGAAGCCCTGTGCTTCGGCTGGATTGACAGCACCGCCCGGCGAATCGATTCACTTCACCAGGGCCGGCACTTTACGCCCCGGAACCCGAAAAGCCCCTATTCCCGTCCAAACATCGAACGCCTGATCTGGCTGGACGCGCGGGGCCTGATTCACCCGAAGGTCCGTCCTTCCGTAGAGAAATTACTCACCGCTGATTACGTTTTCCCGGAGGACATTCTCTCCGAGATTCGCCGGGATGAGACCGCATGGCGCCATTACAGTTCCTTCACGGAATCCTACCGGAGGATCCGGATCGCCTATATTGATGACGCCCGGAAACGACCGGAGGAATTCCGGAAGCGCCTGGACAACTTCATCCGGAAAACCCGGGAAAACAAGCTGATCATCGGCTACGGCGGGATTGACAAGTATTACAGATAATCCCGGAAAGACGAAATGGGGCACTGTCATACCGGCAGTGCCCCGCTTTTCATCTGGTCTTTATTTCCCGCAGTACAGGCGGATCGCCCGGGCGGCAAATTCCGCCGTGCCTTTCCCGCCGGCACGGTCGATGTTTTCCGTCATCTCTCCGCCGGCGGCATACATCTGCCCCAGTCCTGCCAGGATCCTGTCCGTGCAGGTGTAGTAATGGGCGGAGATGAAATCCTGCAGCTTCCGGACCAGGGCCTTGGCCTTTTCGGAGGCGGGATCCGTATCCCGGACCGTTCCGAACTCCGCGAAGATGTCCATCATCTGCCGGTTCAGGTCCGCAGTCTCTTCCCGGGACCGGCCCTTTGCCTTCTGCTCATACTCCTGATACGCGGGAGTATCTCCCCAGGCTTCTTTGGCCCGGGCTGCATACTCATCCAGCTTCTTTGTGTCAAATGCTGAAAAATCCATCTTTGATTTTCCTCCTGATGTCCTGATTCCACGCGCGAGGGTAATCAGGCTGTCCAGGTGCTCCTTCTTCAGCTCCAGCAGTTCAATCTGCTGGTCCAGCGCCTTCTGCCGGTCAAAGGACGGGTTGTGGATAATCCGCCCGATGTCCTTCAGCGGGAACTCCAGTTCCCGGAACAGGAGAATCTGCTGCAGGGTTTCCAGGGCCGCATCGTCATACAGCCGGTAGCCCGCATCCGTATATTCCGCCGGCGGCAGCAAACCAATCCGGTCATAGTACTGCAGGGTGCGTATACTCACGCCTGTCAGCCGGCTGACCTCATGGACCGTCATCATGGTGCCTGCCTCCCTTCCTCGTGGTGAACCCATCATAAAGTATGACGCAGCGTCAGGGTCAAGCGTTTTTTTACAGAAATATTCTCCGTTTTTTCAGCAGTCCAGCCGCATTTCTTCCATGTTGTTCTCAAACAGCCCGGTTTCCCGGAACCCCATGGACCGGTACAGGTTCTTCGCCGCGGTATTCCCCGGCGAAACGCCCGTAAAAACCGCCGGCACGCCGTACCATTCCTTCAGGAACGCAACGCCCAGCTCCAGCGCCTTCCGGCCGTAACCCCGGTGCTGGTATTTCCGGTCAATCAGCAGCTTCCACAGGGTGTAATAATTCTTTTCCTCATAAAATCCCATCATGATAAAACCGACGATTCTCCCGTCATCCGATACCGCAAACGGGAACGCCGTTGCGGAATACGCGTATGCCTGCGCCAGGGATTCGGCCGTGGAGGAAACGAACCCCTTCTGGTCCTCGTTTACGTCCAGCGCAAGCACCGCGTCAATATTCTCTTTGGTTATCTGTTCCAGCTGTACCATCGCTACCCCCGCAGTTTCGTTAATCCTTATCCACCAGGCAGATCACATTGACCCAGAGCTCGTCCGCCCGTTCGGGGCGGGCGTCATGGGTATGCCAGATGCTTTTGATCCGGAATCCGCCTGCCTCCCCCAGCAGGGCCCGGAGTGATTCCTCCGTAAAGTCGGAGAATTCCCTTCCGTTTTTGTTTCTTTCGTCTTCCCCGTATTTGAACGACGCGTAGAACACACCGTCCTTCTTCAGCGCCCGGTGAATCAGCCGTAGCACGCCCGGCAGGTCCGCCTTCCGCACATGCAGCAGGGAAGCGCATGCCCAGATTCCGTCAAAGGTGTCCGTGTAGTCCAGTTCGTCAAACCGCATATTGCGGGCTTCGCATCCCGCGCGCTGCCGGGTATGCTCGCAGAATTCCGCGCACCCGTCCACCGCCAGCACCCGGTATCCGTTCTGCGTGAAGTACAGCGAAGCGCTTCCGGCTCCGCAGCCCAGGTCCATGACATATCCGCCGGAGGGAACCAGCTCCAGGAACGAATTGTAATGCGCTGACATATCCACCTTCCCCGTGTTGGCGATAAATGCTTCCGCGTTTTCCCGGTACCAGTCCAGTGTGTTGTTTTCCATCTTTTTTCTCCGTTTCATGAGTATTCAGTCATCTGTCAGGATCTGGTCAAACACATAGGGAAATGTTTGCACGGTCCTGTCAGTAAAATTCACCCTGTACCCGATACCGTCCTTATGGAAAAAACCGGCATCCGGGCAGATTCTCAGGTAGCACAGATTCTCATCCGCCTCATTCGTATGCAGAAAATACCACGATTCAAAAGCTTGGGTCAGCCTCTTCCGGATCTCTTCGTTCCCGGGCTTCAGCGGATGCCCGATGTTATATGCCAGCCCGCTGAATGAATGCATCTTCCGGCTGCACAGCGACACATGCGGATTTCCGGCAATCTCCGCTGCCTTCCGGGACCGCCCGGAAGTAACGGCATAAAAGCTTTCCCCGTCAAAGAAAGTGTCAATCACCCGGGAGGATGGAATGTTGTCCTTTGCGGTGGACAGGGCAAACTGGTAATCCCTGCCAAACAGCTCCGTCATTACACTGACTGCCTTTTCAAAATCACCCATCCTGTTTCTCCTCTCAATCCAGGGCTGTGGTACATGCAATACAGTCCATCACAAACCGCTCGCTTCGAGCTCCGAAATCCGAATCTCCCCACTGCCAGTCCGGACTACCTTCATTCATCGGATGCCGGTCTGAAACCATCAGGATCACCGCATTCTTCATTCCATGAAAATTACACACATTCACCATGGCCGACGCTTCCATATCCACAGCCGCACAGCCCAGCTCCCGCCACTGCTGCTCCTTCCGGAATGTCTCCCGGTAGAGTGCGTCTGTCGTTACGGTGGCATCCCGGAAAACATGATATCCCCTGTCCCGGAAAAACGCCTCCGATCCGTCAAAGGAGTCCAGCGGGGTGACTTCCGCAAAGCCAGGATTTTCCAGGTAATGGAGGGAGGTTCCTTCTTCACTCCATATCTTCTGTGGAAGCATAATATCGCCAACCGACAATCCTGCGCCAAATCCGCCGCACAGGCCGACCATGAATACTTCTTTCACGCCGAGTACATGCAGTGTTTCAATTGTGCACGCAATTGCCGGAGCCCCATAGCCCCCGTGAAGGAAACAGATGTCCTTCACGCCTTCCACGCCCAGCACTTCCGAGTGGGTAATAAAGCCCGGCAGCTTTTCCATGATCGGAAAGCAGGGAAAATGTGCTTTCAGCACAGTCATCCCTTTGCCCATGCAGAAAACAACCGCCCTGGCAGGAAGCTCCGGAATCTCCATCCCGGGATATTTCGATGCGATCTGTTTCCGCGGTTCAATTACCGGCTTCGTGTTGTCTTCCCGATCAAACCAAGGCATGCTGTTTCCTCCTTTCCCGGTTTTTGACTTCCCGTCCGGATACCGGCTCTTTTTCCGGATATGTTTCAGGCTTTCCGCCATACACTTTTGTATACTTCCCGCTGTTCACCCTGGTAATCCCCGGTGCCTTCGGACTCCGGCGTGAATCCGCATTTGTCCAGCACATGCCGGGACGCCGCGTTCTCCGTCAGACAGATTCCGTACACCGTGCCGATTCCAAGCGTTTCCGCCATCACCGGCAGGAATGCCCGGACCGCTTCGGTGGCATAACCGTTTCCGGTGCAGCGTTTCGCGATGTGGTAGCCGATCTCCCAGGTTCCGTCTTCCAGCGGAACGATCTGGACATACCCGATATTCTCTCCTCCGGCTTTGGTGATCACCGGATAAGTCAGCGGGCCTTCCGTCCCGCCGTACCGGGATATCAGGAAACCGATCACTTCCCGGGCCTCATCCACCGTTTCAAATACCTCATCCGGAACAAACCTCCGGTTATCCTCATCCAGCGAGTTTTCATGGACTGCCTGCGCCATATCCGGCGTAAACTCCGTGATCACCAGCCGTTCCGTATCAATCCTCATCTGCTTCCGGCCTTTCTGCTCCTTTTGCGGACGCTCCCATACCATCCGGATCTCCGCGGCTTCCACCGACGGAAGGTACTTTTCCTCCCCGTCCGCCCTGTAGCCGCATTTCTCATAAAAACGGACCGCGCGCCGGTTTTCCTTCAGCACCCACAGGCAGACCCTCGGGTATTCCGTCAGCTGTTCCAGGCCGGCTTCCATCAGCCTGCGGCCGAGGCCGGTGCCATAGTATTCCGCCAGGATATAGATCGCGATGATCTCTCCCGTCTCCGGTAAATCTTCCCTGCAGCTGCCCCAGCACACAAATCCGGCTACCCGGCCCTCATCCACTGCAACCAGGGTGTTCTGCGGCCAGGTGAAGGCCATCTTCTCGCACTTTTCCAGCGTCAGCTTCTCCAGGTATCCGGGGCTGACCAGGCCGGGATACGCCTCATGCCAGGACTGCCAGTGAACATAGGCCTTGCCCCGGATTTCATCGTCCGTCTCCAGCTTTTTGATAATCATCCCCATATGCTCCTCCGCCGCCTGTCTGTTGTCCTTCATCATACCATGATTTCCGGAATTCCGGAACATCCTGCCGGTTGTTTCCGGCGCCGGGCAAAAAAATAACACTTTTTTTCTATGCGGATGTTATAATTCTGAATGTGTGTCCCGTCTAATGGGGTAAAAGGAGGTGAAGCCGGCAATGGAAACTGTCAAGGCGCCTGACAGTCATCCGGAAGCTGCGCTGGAGCGGCTCATCCGGGAAAACCAGGTTTCATTGAAGCGGCTTTGCTACCTTTACCTGCACGACCAGGCCATGGCGGAAGATGCCGTGCAGGAAACCTTCCTGAAGGTTTACCGTTCCCTGAAGGATTTTCGCGGCGAAGCCAGCGAAAAAACCTACCTTACCAGAATCGCGATCAACACCTGCAAGGATATGCTCCGGACCGGCTGGTTCCGCCATATCGACCGCCGGGTGACCGCGGAGGAGCTTCCCTCCCGGCAGGAGGCCGATCCGTACCACCGGGAGGTGGCAACGGCGGTGATGAACCTGCCGCGGAAGCTGCGGGAGGTGATCCTGCTGTATTACTACCGCGGGATGACCATGGAGGAGATTGCGGAAACATTGAAAATTGCCCAGCCGGCTGTATCCGGCCGACTGAAAAGAGCGAGGGAGAAACTAAAGGCTGAGCTGAAAGGAGACGGCATCGATGAAGAAGGATGAACTGAAAAACAGTCTGGATGATGCCCTTTCCGGGATCAAAGAGAATCCATGGCTGCTGACCCGGGTGCTCTCCCGCGCGGAAAGCATGGAGGACACACCCGTGAAAAAGAAAATCGCTTTCGGCACCGTACAGGTGGTGCTGACCATTATTCTGCTGATGAGCATAGGCATTGCATCCATCAGCAGCCTGAATCAACCGGATTCCCTGAAGGATAAAGAACCCATTCCCATGACGACGCCCGCTTTTTCCGGAACGGAAGCGGAAACTGAACTGGCCCGCCTGTGGATTGAATCCCCGGTGTATGACGGTTCCCGCATCCGGTTCATCTGGAACCTGGAAAACAAAAAACCGGAAGTTCCCATGTGGTGCTGGGTGGAAAAGATCTCCTTCAACGGAATCGAAGATCAGGATCTCCCGGACATCGGCCTGGAACAATGGATCCCCGGAACACTGTCCGGTGAAGGTTCTGTGTCCGATGAGTATTTCAAAGAAGTTCCCGATGAACTCCTGGATGCGGAAACGATTCATGTGGAAATGAAGGTCAACCTTTCCCGGCCTGTGCGCCCCTGGAAAACGCAGGATACCGAAGGCCGCTTCCGGGAGGATCTCGAGGCGGCAATTGCGGAAGGATACTTTGTCATCCCGTCATACTCAGACGCCGGCGAGGAGGAACTTGATGGATTTTTCGATCCGGAAGAAGACCTGACTGTCTGCGAAAACGGATGGAGCATTGCCGTCTCAGGCGGTCCGCTGCCGGATGACACGATGGGCGATATCATCGTGGAAACCCTGGAGGTCTCCTTCGACGCGATATGCCCGAAGCCCGGCAATGGGGTCACCCTCCTGCATACACAGGAGGTTTATGAAAACGAATACTGCACAGCGGTGTTTGAAAAAGCGGAAACCACGCCCATGGGGCTGTACCTCACGGTCCGGGTAAAATCGAAAGATGCTTTATTTTTCCCTCCCCGGTACTGGGCCCTGGAATGGGAAGGCCTGAAGGATGAATTGCACTTCCCAAGATTAGGTCCCAGCCAAATCCTGGATTATCATTCACCGGAAGCAGGCGAGGAAACTGTCTTCAAACTGTTCTGGGAGAACATTACAGCAGACAGCCTGCCGGATACCATTTACCTGACTGCCCGGCTGGAGAAGAATCGACTGATAAGTCTCCCGATCCAGGTCCGGCAGCCGGATTCCCTGAAGGATCATGAAACCATTTCCATGGCGGAACCCGCTTCCTCCGGAACGGAAGCGGAAGGTGTTTTTTCCCGCCTGCAGATTGATTCACCGTTCTATAACGGTACCTCCATCGATTTCAGCACGATCCTGAATCAAAAAGATCCGGATAATCCTGTTTGGTGCTGGGTGAAAAGCGTTTCTTTCAACGGTATAATCGATCAGATCCCGGAAAATGGATGCTGGCTCATGGGCGGCCCGTACCAGACTCACTGGAACTTCAGGCTTCCGTATGAACTCCAGGGTCTGGAATCCATCCATGCGGAAATCACATTCAGCGTCTCCCGCCCTGCCCGGCCCTGGAAAATCCTGAATACGAACGGCCGTTTCCGCGATGAACTGGAGCGGATGATCGCGGAAGGATACTATGTGATGCCGAATGATCCGGATCCTGATGAAGAAGATGATGGATGGCCCGTTGGCTTCTTTGTGCCGGAAGAAGATCCGGCCGCGAATAAAAAAGGATGGACTGTCCGGTATACCGGCGGTCCGCTGCCGGATGACACCATGGGCGATATCCTGGAAGATATCCTGGTCGTTTCCGCGGATGTCCCGCATATGGACGCCAATATGACTCCGGTTCCCCTGAGCCCGCAGGAAGTCTATGAAAACGAATACTGCTCTGCTGTTTTCGAACGGGCAGAACTCACCTACCGGGGATTGTTCCTGACAATTCGCGCAAACTTAAAAACGCCTGAGAACTTTCCACCCCAGTACTGGTTCCTTTCAGGCGAAAGAAGTCCATTGTCTGACCAGGAGCCCGTAGTCAGGGAATATGCATCTCCAGACCATGAAGGAGAAACCGTCTGGGAATTATGGTGGAAAAACATCCCTCTGTACAAACTGCAGGATCAGTTCATCCTGGGGTGCCGGATGCAGAATAACGGATTCCTGCGTTTTCCCATTCAGGTTCGGTAAAGACTGTCCGGTCTCTTCCCGAAGCCGGTTCGCTTCCCGCGGGCCGGTTCCTTTGTTTTTCCCCTGTCCTGCAGCCTTTCCGGCTTTTTTCATTCCCGGGTTTCTGATATAATCGGCACGAATTTGATGATGAGGTGGACCTGATGCAGACGCAGAGCCGCACGGATGCAAAATCCGTAATTGTCCGCAAGGCATTCCTGAAATCCCTGCCCGTGATGGCCGGGTATGTTGTGCTGGGCATCGGCTTCGGTATTTTGCTGCGGAACGCCGGCTACGGCGTGCTCTGGTCCGCCGCGATGGCTGTGCTCATCTATGCCGGGTCCATGCAGTATGTCGGCATCAGCCTGCTGGCCGGCGGTGCGGGAATCCTCACCACGATCCTGACCACCGTAATGGTCAACGCCCGGCACCTGTTCTACAGCATTTCCATGATCGACCGCTACAAAAACGCGGGCAGGTACAAACCCTATATGATCTTTGCCCTGACCGACGAAACCTACTCCCTGCTGTGCGACGGGGAAACACCGGACCCGGAATACGCGGACCTGTACCGATTCCTCGTCTCCCTGTTCAACCATCTGTACTGGATTACCGGCTGCCTCCTGGGCAGCCTGCTCGGGGCGGTACTCCCCTTCTCTTCCGCCGGAATTGAATTCTCCATGACGGCGCTGTTCATCGCGTCATTTACGGAGCAGTGGCTCCGGACGCGGGACCATATTCCGGCGCTCACCGGGCTCCTGGCCACACTCCTGTGCCTGGTGGTGTTCGGACCGGAGAATTTCCTGATTCCCGCCATGCTGCTGATTACGCTGATCCTCACCCTGCTGAGGGGCAGACTGGGGAGGAAGGCCGCAT
>JAEEGI010012399.1_pt1 | contig 18250 bp, 17 predicted proteins | sample 8958751 | NCBI WGS metagenome assembly JAEEGI01 (sample SAMN16246545, study PRJNA631951) | gut metagenome | biome: gut microbiome; feature: rumen; material: KS-attached | host: Bos | place: Iran: Karaj | collected 2018-10 | reverse complement strand
TCAAACACAGCGGATTCCGTCGGATCGAGTTCATCGGCACCGCCGGCGATCATCACATCTTGCATTCCGTACTTGATGGCTTCGTATGCGTAACCGATTGAAAGGCTACCGCTTGTGCAAGCGGTATTTGTCGTAATCAAGCGGCCTGTCGTGCCAAAATAAATGCTGATGTTTACGGCACAAGTCTGCGGCATCGAACGAATGTAAGTCGTTGCAGAAATCTTTGAACCGTCATGAGGCGGATTCAACATTGCAAAGAAATCAAGTAACGGATTGACGCTGCCCATCGAAGAACCGTAGGCGACACCCACGCGACCAGACTTCAAAAGGTCTGGATCTTCGGTAAGTCCCGCCAGCTGAATCGCCCTATCTGCAGACGTAATCGCAAGCAAACCTACTCGACCTGCGCCACGGATTTTCTTACGAGGATATTCAGGCAAATCATAAAGAATCGGTCCTGCAAGACGGGTATTCATTTGCGTGTACTTGTCCCAGTCTTGCATCCGCACGATTTTATTTTTTAAAGTTTTTAGCGATGAAAAAATGTCATCAATTTCAACACCTAGCGAAGAAACACAACTTCCACCAGTTACAACGACACGACGGGTCATGCGAGACCTCCATTAACAGAAATCACTTGGCGTGTAATATAAGCAGCACCTTCAGAAAGCAGGAATACAACAGTTGCCGCGACTTCTTCAGGTTTTCCAACACGTTTCATCGGAATGGCTGGCAAAATCATGTCCAAGGGAGCGTCCTTGATCATTTCTGTTTCAATGACACCTGGTGCAACGCTGTTCACCGTAATGTTGCGGCTCGCAAGTTCCGTTGCCAAGGCCTTGGTCGCCCCGATGAGCCCAGCTTTTGATGCACTGTAATTCACTTGTCCGCGATTTCCGATAATGCCGGACACCGAAGAAATCGTGATAATGCGGCCTCTGCGCTTACGGCACATGGGCATCACCAACGGATGAACGACATTGAAAAAGCCATTTAAATTTGTATTCAACACTTTGTCCCAATATTCATCAGTCATTGCGGGGAACGCCATGTCGGCGCAGACTCCAGCGTTTGTGACGATGCCGTAATACACGCCATTTTCGGCAATATCTTTTTCCAGAACTTCACGGCATTGTTCGCGGTTGCATATATCGAATTGCAACGTACGTATGTTGCCGCCATTGGCACGGATGCGTTCGGCAAGTGCATCAATCGGTGCTGAATTTCTATTGTAATGAGCGACAACCGTGTAGCCTTCTTTTGCAACAGCTTCGGCAATTGCAAGACCGATTCCGCCACTCGCTCCAGTAATCAAAACTGACTTTGAATTATCCATCATTCCATTCCTCGTATTTAATTCAAGCCCAACGCCATCTTGGGATTTTCGACTTCAACAGTATTAAGCGTTGCTGTTACCGCAAGAGTTTCACCCACTTTCGCAGTTCCGTCAAAAGTAACCGCCATATCCATCCGAATCGTCTGGCGTACTGTCACTACTACCGTTTCGCCAACTTTAAAGACAGGTAAATTCGCCTTGAAGCTATTGACGCTCATGATAAAGCCCACCTTAGGCTTTTCGCCTCTGGAGCGTCCATAAATTCCAGACAAAGCTGAAATACTTTGTGCCATGTATTCAAAAGCTACCCATGCAGGGACACCGCCGAGATCTTCTTCGTAAAAAAGGTCTTCACGAGTAATATCGATTTCGGTCGTGATGCTAATCGTTTCAAGGCTGTAGCATTGCACGCGATTGAGCAAAAACATCTTGCCCTTATGCGGTACAAGTTCACTTACGATTTCTTTTGTTTTAAATTCTTCGTTCATGCTAAATTATTCTCGACAATCAAAGACACGTTGCATCCGCCAAAAGCGAATGAATTGCTCATGCAGTATTTGAGATTTTTTACTTTTTCATCCGGCTTTACCAAATGGACCGGTGGAAGATTCGGATCCACGACTCCATCAAACAGATGCGACGGGAGCGTACAATTGTTTTCGCCATCGCGGCTCTGCAAAGACAAGCAACAGAACGCGAGTTCCAATGCTCCCGCAGCACCGAGCGTATGCCCCGTCAAAGCCTTGGTCGAACTCACAAGAACATCGGCGTGGTTCGCTTCGCCAAAGATTCGATTTACCGCACGCGATTCCATGGCATCATTCAACTCCGTACCCGTTCCGTGTAAGTTCACATAACCGATTTGTGAGGCTTCGATTCCAGCATCAACAAGAGCAGCCTTCATCGCCTGGTAAGCGCCTTCCCCATCGGCACGCGGTGCTGTAATATGGTCCGCATCGGCACTTTCGCCAAAGCCCACGACCTTCAGGCCTCTGCATTCCGGCGTACAAAGTTCGACACAGGGTTCACGCGTCACCACGAAAAACACAGATGCATCGCCAAGCGTAAGGCCTGAACGGTTCGCACTGAACGGGTTCGTCGGTTTATCGCTCATCGCTTCGAGAGAGGCAAAACCAAGAATCACCGAAAGCGAGGCTATATCCACACCGCCCACAATGGCCACGTCGCAATTCCCTGCGTAGAGGTTGTTGCGGGCTGAAACAAAAGCACTCGCACTGGAGGCGCAAGCTGTAGAATGCACTGAAGTCATCCCTGTAATCCCGAAACGCTCAGCGATAAACTTCGCCGGATAATCGGCAAGCTGGTAGTCGAGTACATAACCTTCGGGGAACGCCCCGGTTTCCTTAAAACAACGGAGTGCGGCAACAGACGCTTCAGAGCCGTTGTCGCACGAGCCAAGGAACAGCCCGACTCTGTTCGGGCCAAAAAGTCCAACGGCCTTGCGAACCGTCGCATCAATGTTCTCCAGGGATGCCTGCGACAGCCTGTTGACGCGGTTGTCAAATTTCTTGTCACTTACGGGAGGTAACGATTCCGGGTCGATGGTCGCCGCCGGACGCATGACTCCGGCCACATCGTATGACGTAAAATTTCCACGTTCGCCCTTAGAAAGTTTCTCAAAAACAAGCGCCTTGTCAGAACCCAATATGCAGTGAAGACTAAAATCGTTGATATACAAGGGTCGGTTCATCAGTCGTTACCTAAAGTGATGTGATACGCGTAATGGCGTAACACATTTTCAAAAACAATTTCATTGGCCTTGCGTACGATGCGAAAGATAACATTTCCGTTTTCGCTCAACACCCTTTCAAAATCTGGATTGCCGTTCTCGGTCGAACGTTTTTCAGTAAATGCAAAGCCATGCTTTTCAAAATTTTTTTTCAGTGCGTCGAACGGATAGAAGCAAGCCTGAAAATCTGCCAGAACATATTCCGCCTTCATCTTTTCGACATCAATCAAGGAACTTGCAAACGAGACCGAATCATTGGCATAGGCCAGTTCGGCAATCGTCGTTCCAAAACCGCTCATGAGCGTAATCGAAAGGAGGGTGTCGTTTGCACGTACCCATACATCGCCGCTAAATGATTTCGAAGAGGAATCTTCCTGGGAGCCCTGAGCCGTAGGATCCTTGCTAAAAGTTCCTTCCAAATGCTGAAGACCGTCGAGAGAACCGGACATGGCCTGCGTCGGCAACAAGTTGATGTATCCAGAATCAGAATAATAAATCGGCACAGAATTGGGCTTGACCAGCGATTGATGACACGACGTAAGGCAAAACGCACACAGCGCCCAATATGCAATCACAAAAATTTTGAAGCCATACTTCATAATCGGGAACAAAGCTAGAAAAAATTAACGTTTTGCGCTTAACGGAGAAAGCAGAAAGCAACATAAAATACCGAGCAACACCGAAACTCCGAATGTATTTACCGGTGTAAATCCGCTAAAAGCAAGACTTCCAAAAGAAATAAGCGTTGTCGTTGCCGAAAGAATAACTGCAAGTGTCGTTGTCGTATTGTTGCGACCGCCCTCTCTGAAGAACAGCGCATAGTCGATACCGATACCCAACGTAAGGATGACTCCCACGATAGCAAAGAAATTGAAGTCCATTCCGCAATAGCCAAAAACGGATGCTATAAAGAAACACGCCAACACCGGAGCCCGGATAATCCGCACCGACTCATTTAATTTATATACAATAACAAGAATAAAGAAAACAACAATGTAAGCACAACCGACCAATAGCAGCGAAATATGCGAAATTCTTGTCAAAGCTCCATTGATGTTTTGCATTTTGTTCACCGCATAAACATTTGGCACACCATTTGCAATTTCTTGAGCATCAAAATTTTTCGAGACACGGAGCGGAAAAACGGCACTGTAAAAGCGACGCTCCGAAGAATCCCCCACCTCGCCAATCCAAAGCATCTTGAGCATCGAACGGAACGATGACGGAAGCGAAGGTGAATTGATTATTGATTTTAAATGACTAATGTGCAGTCCTTTATTTAGTCCCGCTACAAAAGCGGAGTCATTTTGCACCCCAATTCCTCGCAAATAGCTTTTCACGGAATCGGCAAGGGAATCCGTTATATTCTGCAAAGAACCGTCTGTGAAAAATAACTGACGAAACCCAACATAAGTATTCGCTTGAGTTTTTGCAGATGGAATAAAATCAGATGTCGCAAGGTGCGACTTCAGAAGCGAATCTTTTTCGGCACGCACAAGGCGCTCCGTCAAAAGTTCCTCGTGCTGCAAAACTTCTTCTTCGCTATCGCCTTCGACTATAAAGTAATTTTCAGAAATTCCGGGATTGCAGAGTTTCGCGTTCAAAACTTCTGCCGCCTTCATCTCGTCGCTCATTGTGTAAAGGCTACGCAAATCCGTATGGATGTTCAACAAATAAAGGCCGGGTATCAACGCCACCACAAACAATACCGACACAAGACGCAAAGCGTTCTTCGGGATTGACGAATAAAGCTTCAGAAACGCTTTCGGCAATGCTTTCGGAAGTTTCGACGATTTCGGCTTTGACAATGTTCCTTTCCGCGAAGAATTCGATTTCGACAACGTTTTCGCCTTTGAAGAATTCCACCCGACGTCAAAAACAGCATGAAATATCAGCGTTATCGTCAAGAACGAACTCAACAGCCCGACCATCGAGAACACCGCCATCTGGCAGAGCAACGGGAAATCGGCAAAAGTGAGTGCAAGATAGCTGAATTCCGTTGTCATGAATCCAAGCAACAAGCTCTTGAAAATAATGTTCCGTACGCAGCGAGAACGCGAAGCGCCTAAAGTACGCTCTTTCCAATGCGTCCAAAAATGTACCGCATAATCGATGCTCACGCCAATCACGCTTGTACCGAATACGAACGTAAAGACATGGATGTTCCCGAACACAAACCACGTGAACGAAAGTGCCGAGAAAATGGCGACTGCAATCGTCAAAAGTGTCGCGGCAATCGGAAGCATCGAGCGGAACACATAAAGAAGCAACAGCAAAATCAGCACCATCGAGACGCCTGATATCAACGCAATCTCGGCCTTCGCCCTGCTAGAACTTTCATAGCTGTGGAACGGGACACCCGATTTCGCCACCACAATCCCCACTTGATTCTTTTTCAAGGAATCCAGTGTACGGTTCAAACGCTCCAAGACATGATTTTCCGAAGACATCGACGGGACTTTTTCCGAAAGCACAGCGTTCCACATGACATAAGTCATGTTAGAATCGGTTGTCGCAAGCACTCCTTCACGGAGAGTAAAACGCCCAGACATCAAGAGGGACCTTTGCATGAAATCGTCGAACGCAGCCTCCCCCAACAAGAACGGATCATCTTCCAAACGGTTCAAATCGGCAAACGAAAACAATCCGTAGATTTTTTTGTACGCATCCAATTTGATTGATTCTAGATTTCGAGCTGCAAGAGCCTCTCGAAGGTTCGCGCCCTGAATTTTATAGCGATTTCTGTATAAGAAATCATGCGTTTGGTCAAAAGAATGTTCATCGACATAAAAACGGACTTCGTCAAAAGAAGAATCGCCCGAAAAAGCACTGTCTAAAGCAACAGCAACGCTGCGGGCTATCTCGAAATTTTCATGACCGACAAGAACCGTAATGTTTCGCATGGTGCGAGCGCCGAGCTCTTTTTCTGCTGCACTCACATTTTTCATCTCATTGGAATCCGGCAGTATCGAATACAAGTCGGAATCCATCTTCCATGGAACAGAAAGACCGAGAATAATCAAGATGGAGTGAATAACCACCCACAGGACAACTCCCAGTTTTGCATCCAAGCGTATTCCGCCAAAGAACTTCATAAGTCACGACCTGCATTATGGAGAACCGGCTTGACGAGCCGAACCTGGTTCATTTTCTGACTTCTGGTTTTTAAACTCGTAAGTCACAGGAGAACCGCTTCCATCCGTAATAACAACCTTGTCTATGCTCGATGAAAAGTCCATCACGATATTCGAAACGATTTTTCGCACCGAAGCCTCACGAGGCACCAGTCCAATTTGGCCGCCATTTGAAGTCTTTTCGTAAAACACGTTAAACTTCGTTTCCAAATCAGATATATTCCCCGAAAAAACAGCCTGGATTGTCTTGGAAAACTCGGTAAATACAGGATTGTCCTTCGTAGAAATCGTTCGAACATGCCCATTCGCACTACGTTCAGTAATGCCTTCATCTGACACAGTCAACTCCGAAGGAAACGGTTTTTCCGTCTTCCAGACAACGCCTGACGTTTTCGATATGCGGAACGTTCCCGTCGAAACGAAATCGCGGTTCAATTTTTTTATAGACTTAGTCTGCACAAAATCACCGGATATGACATCATAACGAGTCATTTCGGCCAACGAACTCGTCAGCACCCGTTTTGAATCCGCATTCACCGGATGGTCAAAGACCGCCGCCACGGACATGGAAACGCCCAGTAAAAGAATTAACCACATGCAGGTCAATCTACAAAAAAAAGGATTCCTAGACAGCATCATTCGTCCTCGGCCAAAAGCACTCTCACCTTTTCGGTAAAACAAGCAGGGCACGCCCAAAGCGATTCCTTCGTTTCCAAATCAACCGCCATCTGGGTGCTTTCTGCCTTCGTCAACACGGTGCCGGATTCTGCATCCATAAACTTGTACGAAAGTTTCATGCAGACTTCGTATTCTTCCAGCGTCACCACTGCACGAATTTTCTGCATGAAAACCATCGGACGGATGTATTTCACGTGCATATCGACGACCGGCCAAAGGTATCCACTCCGCGTCATTTCGTTGTAATCGTAACCGATTTTTCGCAACAACGCACAACGGGCCACTTCCATGAATTTCACGTAATTGCCGTGCCACGCCACCTGCATGGAATCGACATCGTAAAATTCGATCTGGAACTCGACCGTCTCCTTGAGTTTCTTTGCTGCCATAAACGCCTCCAGGCTATTCTATACTGCGTAGAACTTACCGCGAATGAGTTCCAGCGTGTTGCGCAAGTCCTTTTCGAGCTGACGGTCGCATTCAAGCGGAGCGAACTTGGAGAACACCTGGTCGTAGGTCGTTTTCAGGTTCTTGATGCGGTCTTCTGAAATTTCCTTGCGTTCCAAGCGGATGCGGAGCGCCTGGGCAGACGCCAAAAGTACAGCCGCCGCCACCTGTTCAGAAAGTTCCAAAATGCGGATACAGTCGCGAGCGGCAATCGTGCCCATGCTTACCTTGTCCTGATTGTGGCATTCCGTCGAACGGCTGAACACGCTCATCGGCATCGTTAAATGGAGAGCTTCGGCGGTCCACGCCGACACGCCAATCTGCACCGCCTTGAATCCGTGATTGATATCGTAATCGCCCTTGCTACCAGCAAGGTTGGGCGGCAAATTGCGATTGAACTTGATATCGACAATCATCGCCAGCTGACGGTCCAAGAGGTCTGCAATGTTTGCAACCATGTTTTTAAGCGTGTCCATCGCAAGGCAGATGTGTCCGCCATAGAAATGACCGCCGTGGAAAATGTTCTTTGTGAACGGATCCACAATCGGGTTGTCGTTAGCACTGTTCAGCTCGATTTCAATCAACTGCCGCAAGAATGCGCTGGAATCGTAGAAAAGTCCAATCACATGCGGAGCACAGCGCAAAGAATACGGGTCCTGGATTTTTTCAGGCACAACGTTCTTCACGACTTCGAGATTCAAAGCATCACGCATTTTCTTTGCTGCAACGCCAAGCCCTGGATGCGGTTTCGCTTCGAACAAACGTTCGTAATAATGGTAGGCGTTGCCCTTCATGGCAACTGTAATCATCGCCGTAATGCGGCAAGCCAAATCAGAGAGGTATTCCGCACGGGAATATGCCATGCATGCAACCGCATTCATCGCCGCCGTACCGTTCATGATTGCAATAGCTTCTTTCGGGCGGAACTTGTGCGGGGCAATTCCCAGTTCCTTCATCACGTCCAAAGAAGGCCTGCGTTCGCCCTTGTACATCACATCGCGTTCGCCAATCACGGCACCCGCCAAGTACGAAAGCGGAGTCAAGTCGCCGCTCGCGCCCACCGAACCTTCTTGCGGAATCAACGGCAAGATATCGTTCTGCAAGAACAGCATGATAATCTTCAGCAAAGCGTAACTTACGCCCGAAAATCCCTGTGCAAGCGTGTTCAAACGGACCACCATAATCGCACGGGTCGTTTCGGCGTCGAAATAATCGCCCATGCCGCATCCATGGAAACGTGTCAAGTTTATCGGCAACTGGTAATAATGTTCCGGTGGCAAAACTTGTGTACAAGAATCGCCATAGCCTGTCGTCACGCCGTAAATACCGCCATGTTCAGCCAAAGCTTCGTCCAAGAACTCTGCTCCAGAATCAATCTTTTTCTGGAATTCTTCTGATGAGTCCAACTCGACAAGAACCTGTTTTTTGGCAATTGCCACGACATCTTCGATAGTGAGTTTTCTGTTTCCAATCACGATAGTTTTCATAATATTCTCCAATTATTTAACCTTCCCAAAAATTGTAAAAATTGTACCACTGATACGGATGCTTTACACACAAGCGTTCAAGGATTTCGGCGTATTCGCGCAAAAGCATCTTTAAACGTTCCGGACGCTCCTTGCGCGGGCAATCCAAAGAGGTCTTGGCACGCACCACATGCATTTCATACGCCGTACGTATATTAAAATCATTTTTCCTGACAACAAAGATGAAATAAACCGGAGCGTTCAAAATCCCAGCCAAAGAAAACGCGCCTTCCGGGAAATTTGCCGATTCACCAAGAAAATCCGTTTCTATAGTCCGATTTCTCGAATTTGCGGACGTGCGGTCGCCTGCAATCACGACAAGGTCTCCCGCACTTATCTTGTCCTTCATCCATATAGCGGAATCGACGCCGATACTGTTTGCATCGACAATTTTATCGATAAGGTCCGGATTCAATTCACGAAGGAGCGAGTTGAACTTTGTAGTCCCCGAAAGGTCCACGACAGGAAACACCTGAAAATCCCGTTCCGTATGAAACTCGCCGAATTCCGTCAGCGAGCGGAGCATTTCCATATTTCCAAGATGGGAGCACAACAAAAAAGCGCCACGGCCTTGATTCAACTGCTGGACCAGCATTTGCAAATCATCATTTTGCGACTCAATTTGATTCAGCTTTATCGCGCCCTTCCAGCCAAGCAGTTTTTCCATCATGGAAAGCGCAAATGAAAATATATGCTTGTACGTACTGAAAAATCCAAACCGTTTCCCGCTGACCTTGGACAAATGATTAAGATAAATTTTGGAGCGCGCACGGACCGGGCGGGCCCCAAGCCAAAAAAAGAAACAGATAACCGCCGTAATGCATTCCACCATGAACAGCGGCAAATGGCACGCCGTCCAAAGCATAAAACGGAAATGCCAAAGTCCACCGCCCACTTCCTTAATTTCGGACCAGTGTTCGCTACAACTCGTTGAACTCGATGTTTCTTTATTCGTATCCGGCATCACTTTTTAAAAATCCGTCGTGCAAGGATCAATGGGCTACGGACAAGCATTCCAAGGCAAAGCCTAGTATGCGTCATCGAAATGGCGACATTGTCATGGAACAGCCTAAAATTGGATACACCATCCTTAGGATAGGACACCTTGATTGGGTAAAAGCGCAAATTCACGCCCGCCCACGAAAGCCTCACAAGAATTTCGATATCGAAACCCATGCGGTTGTTGCGGAACTTTTTTGCGACCGGCAACGCCTTTGCGAGCGGATAAACGCGAAAACCGCACATGGCATCGGGAACTTGTCTCGAAAGCGTTTCTACCGCCACCCAGAAATTCGTAATCTTGCGGCCCTGTTCACGGGACTTGGGAACAGATTCATCGTATTGCGGAAACCCGCCAATCATGTCTTCAGGATGCTTTTTGGCAGCCTTCATGAAGAACGGGATGGCATCCATGTCATGCTGTCCATCGGCATCCACCTGGAGCGCATGCGTAAAGCCCGCCGCAACAGCCGCCGCCATTCCGGAACGCACGGCACCGCCTTTTCCCAAGTTGACCTTGTGCGTCACCAGCTGAACCCCCGGAAATTCCTCTGTAATTTTCACAAGGATTTCGTGGCCTTCGGAAGCATTGCCATCATCCACAAGAACAACCGGCAACCCGTAAGAGACGAGCCTTTCCACAACAGCTCTCGAAGCACTTTCGTGCCTATACACCGGAACAATTGCACACAGCTTAATTTCTACGCCCTTAGAATCAGCCCTAGCCACGGGATTCCTCCGGATTCATGGTAAACGAACCATTCGAAAGATTCTTTCCAGGATTGCCCTGTTCATCTTCGACATAATAGTTAAACGAGACCTTCGCCGCATCCGCATCGTATGTAATCTTCAACCACGCTGGGACATCCGGCAATATCGGGCCTGCAAACTTTGTCCTATGAATTTTGGAAAGATTCTTGGGCACATCCAAAAAGTTTCTAGCTAGGCGGAGCACCATATCGACCTGGACCACGGCGGGCAGCAACTTGAATTCCGGGAAATGCCCATCGTAGTAGTCGCTAGTCGTCGGGAACACGAGTTTCACGGTCAAGACGCCAGGTTCCCTGCGGAATTTCAAAATCTTGAAATTCGGGCTTTCAGCCAAATTAAACAGGGCCTGGATATCACGCATGCGGATTTTCCCTTCCGTATTCTGCGGAAGTTCTTCGAGATAGCGCCACTTCTTTGGAGAAACCGTATTCTCGATAAACTGGAGCAAATAATCGTGGAAATAGTTGTTGATGGAAAGTTTCGCAGCACCGGCAAACTTCTCGCGCCCCGCCTCGTTCAAGACGATAGCCGCCGCCAAGTACTGGCGTTTTCCCGACATCGGTACAACGCGCACGTCCTGCACCAGTCCCGTCTGTTTCAGGCGGTTTTCCACTTCAGGGAGAGATATTCGCTTTTCTTCAATCTTCACGATGGAATCCGAACGCCCCTGCAACAAGAATCGCCCGTCATCGTAAAGTTCCACCACGTCTCCTGTCGTAAAGCCCTCGGCCTCCAGAATATAGTTGGACTTGATGTTCAGACAGCCATTCTCGGCAACACTCATCTTGCAAACTTCAAACGGAGTCCAAACAAGCCCGTTCTTGGATTGCCTATAAGCGATGCCCCCCGTCTCCGTACTGCCGTAAATTTCCATCGGCCACATGCCCGTAAGTTCACAGGCCCTGCCTGCAACCTCCGCCGGGAGCGGACCGCCAGACGAATATATAATCGGCGGGCACTTGAAATCGAACGGTTTATCGGCCTCGGCAGACAAACGTTTCAAGAAAGCCGGGCTCGACGCCACCACGGCAGACTCGTTTACCAGGCTCACCAGTTCCGTCGGGAAATCAATGCGGTGCCTGCGAAACGGAAGGCCCGTCGCAATCGGCAAAAGCGCCGTAAACAAAAGACCGTAAATATGATGGTGATTCACGGTGCTATAAACCTTGCGGTTCACCCAGTCATTGCCAAAAACCTTCACCAGTTCAAAAAGTTCATTCTCGAACTGAAGGAACAGCTTATAGACGGCCTTCGGTTCGCCCGTCGTGCCCGAAGTGAACATCACCATTTCGGCCTTGGACTTGTCGAACTTGCCAAACCTGAGCGTACCATCGCTCTCGCCATTCGCAAGCACATCCTGAACCATAGTCGCAGAACCACCCGCAAAAGGTTCATCCGTCAAGAAACCATACTCCGGCTTCTTGATTTCCTTGATAAACGCTTCCTGACGGTTCGCCGTCACCAAAGCCTTGCGCCCGCTCTGGAGCATCGCCAAAAGCGAAACCGTAAAGTAATACGAATCTTCGCAATGCAAAATCCACGGCTGATTTTCACGCGCCTCCAAATAATGGCGCACCGTTGAAACATCACGGACGAAATCGTCCCAAGTCTTTACACCGTCTTCCAGATCGGAATCGAAACTCACGAGAGCACTGCCAGGGCGTGAATCCAATTCTAGATTGCACACCGGAACATAAGATTGCAATTTATTCTGCACCATTTTTCGAACCAAGAATTCAGCAATAAAAATTACACCCATTAAAATGTAGGAAATTAATCCATTATAGAGCGACCAAGCCTTATCAGACGCCATGAAAACCGTGAATGTAGCAACAGTCGCATTAAAGACAAAGAATCCGCACCACACAAGAGTCACATTACGACAGTAACGTTCCACGGCATTCCGCGAGGGGGAACTATGGATAGACTTGTCCCAAAGACTCGCCATCCGAAAGACAAAACTTGGGGGGCGAAAAAGCGTAAACCCAAAAAACGCAAGCAAGCTCAAGCTCACCAGCACCGGATAGAACTTTATAAAAATAATGTTATCTAGAAAAAATGCAACAAACGCGCATACCAAGATAAGCACTATAAAAATCGATGTCCGCCCACGTTCCAAGCGTGTAGCGCTTCGCGTCAAGTTCAAGAAATGATAAAACGCAAGAGCCAATAGAATAAGGCTCAGGCGCCTTGGCGAAAGCGCCCAGAACTCAAGCCCGCAATAGACAATTAGCGGGTACAATACAGAAATCGCGGTAAAGAAAACCTTTCCCGCTACAGATTTCATTATTTGCTTTCCGGATTTTGAATCAAGTTATAGATGGCATCGACAACGTCTTGCAACGTACGGACCGCTTTGAACACTTCCGGGTCGATATTCCTTGGCAAGAAGGACTTCAACTTCACAATCAAATCCACGGCGTCGATACTGTCCAGTTCCAAATCTTCATAAAGTCTGGCATCCGGCACCAACTTTTCTTCCTTGATATCGAAATCATCAATAAGAGCTGCCTTGATTTTTTCAAAAATTACCTGTTTTTCCATAAATCAACCCTCAGAATGTTCAGCAATATAAGCAGCAAGCGCATCGACCGATGCAAAATGCTTCTTGGTTTCTTCTTTTACCGTTGAAAAAGTGACACCGAATTTATCCTTAATGGCGATGCCAAGTTCAAGAGCATCAATAGAATCCAGACCAAGTCCTTCGCCCTTTTCGTTCTTGCCAAAAATCGGCGCAGAATCTACAATATCGGCAGGAGTGATGTCTTCCAATTCCAGAGACTCTATGATGACTTCTTTTATACGGGTGTTTAAATCAGACATATTTTTTTTTATGACCTCGATAGTAATTTATTTTTCTAATTTACCAATATAGTAATATAGAAAATTAAAAGTATATTACTTCAAGCATAGAAATTTTAACTTTTTCAAAATTGAGTTACCATGTTCGATTTTTACAAAGATGATTCCATCGATGCCGTGAATGCTAAATTCGAAGCACAAAAAATTGCATTTGCCCCTCTCAGTTTCCAGGCCGCACGAGCCCTCCGGAACATGGGTATCCTAAATGCAATCAGCAGCGCCCGCAAAAAAGGCATAACAATTTCGGAACTCTCCCAAAAACTGAACATATCTCTCTATGGAGTCAAGGTCCTTGTCGAGATGGGACTTGGCATGGGCGCCATCAAGCTCCACGAAAATTCCGACGAAGACGACTTGCGCCTCAAGCTCGGTAAAATCGGATTTTTCCTCATGGCCGACGAAATGACACAAGTCAACATGGACTTTTCCCAGGACATCTGCTACCGTGGCGCCGAGAACCTTGAAGAATCTATCCGCGAGGACAAGCCTGCGGGACTCCCGCACCTGGGGTCGTGGAAAACGGTCTATGAAGGGCTGTCCAAGCTCACCGAGCAGCAAAAGAAAAGCTGGTTTGGCTTCGACCATTTTTACTCCGACCTCGCCTTCCCCGAAGCGCTCCCCATTGTTTTTGAAAAGCTCGCCGGCATGGAATCCCCACGCCTCTTTGACATCGGCGGAAACACGGCCAAGTGGGCAATAGCCTGCTGCAAGTACAATGCAAACATCAAGGTTTCCATCATCGACCTGCCGGGGCAAACGGCCGTTGCCGAAAAGAATGCCGCAGCCGCCGGCTTTGCCGACCGCATAGACTCCATCCCATGCAACGTCCTCGATGACACGACCCAATTCCCTCAAGGCGCGAACGCCGTCTGGATGAGCCAGTTCCTGGACTGTTTTTCGCTCAAGCAGGTCACGAAAATCCTCACGAAAATCCATAGCGCCGCCACCCCGGAAACGGACGTCTATGTTCTCGAACCGCTTTGGGACAAGCAACGCTTCGAAGCCGCCGCCTACTCGTTACAGGCGACATCGCTCTACTTTACCTGCATCGCAAACGGCAACAGCAAAATGTACCGCTACGCAGAACTCAAGAACGCCATCGAAGAGGCCGGGTTCGAGCTGAAAGAGGCTCACCACAACGTTGGGCCTAACGCCTATTCCCTCCTCCGTTTCCGTGTAAAATAACTATGTCCGACAACAATTCTCGAAAGCGGATCTACATCGAAAGGTTCGCAAGTTTCGTCCCAACGGAATCAAGCCCAAAGCCAGACGTTTCCTTTGTCCCCATGCTTACGAGACGCCGCCTAAGCTACATCTCGCGCATGGTCGTTCTCGTCAGCGACCAAGTTTCGCGCGGCGACGACGGATGCAAGCTTGCCCCCTGCAAGGTGACGTTCGCCTCGCAGTTCGGTGAAATCAGCCAGCAGCTGAAAATTTCCCAGACGCTAATCGATACGGGAACAGTCTCGCCAGCCCATTTCAGCCTTTCCGTTTTCAACGCCTCCATAGCGAACGCCTCCATCCTCGAGACAAACGACAAAGGCTATTCCGCCGTATTCTCCGGAAAAGAAGCCTTTACCACAGGGCTTACGGACTGCATCGCCGCCCTCGAAACCGAAAACGCAAGCTCACGGACATTCATCTTCGCCGACGAACTCATTCCCGAAACTTACGCTCCAGTCGCAGGCGTCCCCTACCCGAACGCCGTCTGCGCAATAGCCCTCAGGCTGACGACCGACGAATCAAAAGCCGACCACAAACTGGGGGAAATCGACGTCAAGCAACAACTTTCACTCCTCGGCGCATTGCACAACAACTTCGACACAGCAGCCGAACAGGCCTTGGCCTTTCTCTGTGCCATCAACATGCGAAAGGCCTAAAACTTATGAAACAAAGAATCCGCTACGTCTGGCACATCATCGTAAAGCTATTCAGTTTCGCCTTTTTTGGCAGTTGCAGCCTTTTGCTCGCCCTGATACTTTTTCCCATCATGCACATCATGGCCGGTTTTTCCGAAAAGAAATTCAAGGTCCTCGCACGAAAGTTCAACCACTTTTACTTCAAACTTTTTGTCCGAGTCATGATTTCCATCCACTGCATCAGCGTCAACGTAGAAAACAGGGATGCGCTTTCCCAAATAAAGTCCAAGGTCGTGATTGCGAACCACCCCTCGATACTAGACGTTGTCATACTATTTTCGCTTGTCCCCAACGCAGACTGCATCGTCAAGGGAGACCTTATCAACAATAAATTCATTTCACTTATAGTCCGGAACCTTTACATTCCAAATAACATTCCATTCGAAAACCAGCTGGAACAAGCAAAAAATTCAATGGACGAAGGGAACAACCTCATCATATTCCCGGAAGGGACGCGTTCAAGGCCTGACGAGCCCTGGGAATTCAAGAAAGGTGCCGCCCGTTTTGCGCTTTATTCTCAAAATGACGTTATTCCAGTTTATTTTGGCGGAAACGAAAAAATCGGCATCCGCAAGCACGATAAAATGCTGCAGTACCACCCGACAGAACGTTATCGGTACAACTTGAAGGTCCTCGCCCCGATATCCGTAGATGAGTACAAAGACATCCCCATCACCAAAAGTGCCTCTTTACTTACAAAAAAAATGAAGGATATTCTAGAACAAGAGCACCATCAAGAGGCAATTTTATCGTAAAATTAAGCAAATTATCGGTTTAACACACCAATTCATCTTTTCATACTCATTTTTGTAAAAAAAAAGTGTTTTTTTCGTTTAAGATTTGCTAGATTAAGAGTTATACAACAGTTCATTTTCTTTTGGGTCGATTCTGCCCTTGGGGACAGGAATCAGACCACAAAAAATGAGCAAAAACGAGGATATGATCATGATGAACAACATCAAGAAGCTTTTAGCGGCAACACTTGCAGTCGCAGCATCAGTTTATGCCAGCGAACGAGTATATCTCGCCCCATTCGACATGGTGGGCTTGAACCAGAACTTTGCAGCGCCCTCCGAAAAACTCATGAACGCCTATATCGAAGACGACGGACGTTTCATTCTCGTGAACCATTCCGAGGAAGACTCCATCAAGGCCGGCGACCGCGACGCAGCAAACAAGAAAGCGATTGAAAAGAACTGCTCCAAGTTCATCATCGCCGAATTTACCCGCCTTGGCGAAAACGTCATCACTTCCTTCAAGCTTTACGACGTCAACAACGAATCCCCGGTATGGACGGACCGCCTCAAAGCCAAGAATCCGGACGACTTCGACCCGATTATCCAGCGCGTGGCACGCAACATCGGCACAAAGCGCAAAGCCGTCGATGACGACGATATCTTCAGCGTCACCGAACAGGAAACAAAGAGCCCGAAGAAGAAAGGAATTTCCGCTTACTACGGTCTGAAGATCGTGGGCGAACTTTCGCTCAATCCCGCTGCGGAAATGGATGCCGGTCTTGGTTTCTTCATGTTCTACGACGCCAAGAACATTCTCTTTGGCTTTGACTGGACAATGAGCAACTTGACCGAAAGCGAAGACAGATCCAGATTCACGGATATCGCGCTCAACCTTTACTACCCGTTCGGCACCAAGAACATTACTCCGTTTATCGGTGGCGGTCTGGCCTACAGCTGGAGAACCGCATACCTCGATACCGATGGAATCAAGGATAGAGACGGGAAACGTATCGACAAGGAATACGAAGCCAACGGTCTTTCCATGGATTTGGGCGGCGGTATCATATTCAACCGTGCAAGCCGCGTCATGGTCATCCTGCAGGCGAACTACTTTGTCGATTTCTTCGCAACGCCCGAAGTCGAACTTAAAGAAACTAAGCAGGGCTTTGACGTTGTCAAGAACAAGAACTACATGAACGGCTTCAAGTTCAGCCTGGGTCTTGCCCTCGGATTCTAATCCAAGGTGCGCCTGAAAGATCTTATTCCTGATTGCATCCGCGTCATTTTAACATGACCGGATGCTTTTTTGGGAGAATACAAATAATTTCAATTTTTGTATTATTAACAAAAATTACGGAAAATTTCACGGTTTTGTTATTCGAGGTTCACAATGAAAAAGTTTGTCATTATCAGCGCAGCAATGATGTTACTTTGCTCTTGCGGTGGCTCGTATCTTAGGTATCAGGACGAAGCCTCTAAAAACCAGCCTTGTAACTGCTCCGGCTACCATGTGAACAATGCCAATTGGCATTTCGTCGACAATTTGGGTCAGGATATTCTCGCTACTGGCAGGTGCTACAAAGGTATGAAGCACGGCAATTTCGACTTTTTCGTCAATGGGACCCTTGTTGCCCGCACAAAATTCTCGCGCGACCGGGAACAAAGCACTCGATGCATCATCGAATATCTCAGGAACGCGGACTTGCAGACTTGCTTGACGGCTTACGCACAGCCCCAGCCCCAATACAACAATCCGCCAGTCTATAACGCGCCTGCAAACAATCCGCAAGCCAATTACTACTACGGTCAGCCAAACTACATGCCGGCGTCACAGCCCGCTCCGGTCAAAAAGAGCGTCTGGGACTAAATCATTTTGTTCCACGGACAAGTTCCGCCAAGCAACTAAAAATTTTTATCTTTAGCCGAGAAATCATTGCCGATTTCACGGCTTTTTTATTTGAGGTTTACAATGGCTAAAAAGAAAGATACCCAGACCAACATGTGGACGGGCCGCTTTGCTAGCGGCATGGCACAGAGCATGGTCGATTTAAGTTTCAGCTTGCAGTTTGATGCAGAACTCATCGAAGAAGA
>JAEEGI010012397.1_pt1 | contig 18251 bp, 13 predicted proteins | sample 8958751 | NCBI WGS metagenome assembly JAEEGI01 (sample SAMN16246545, study PRJNA631951) | gut metagenome | biome: gut microbiome; feature: rumen; material: KS-attached | host: Bos | place: Iran: Karaj | collected 2018-10 | reverse complement strand
GAAGACTGAGTTCCGAACGGTTGGAGAGCGAATACATGTATTTGTGCCAGTTGGACAGCGCGACGATGCGGATGGTGGTGCTGGACTCGGTGCAATGGGATACTGTGGAGCCTAAGATAATGAAACTACCGGTACATGAGGACTTGTCGGATGGTTATTTGTATTGCTATGCCTACGAGGTGATGTTCAGCAAGCCTGTGCAAGTGTCAGGAAATTTTTATATTATGGGGTCTTTGAGGAATAATGTAAAGATACCCAGTGGCAGAAGTCATGCAGGTTGGTTCCCTGGCCTTCCATCAATGTATGCGCTTTTGTGTGCCCAACATGAAAGAGAGTGGAGTAGTGTTGATGCTTTGCGAGTATGGTCAAATCAATACGACTATCACTTGGAATTCAGACATGGATTGACAGATCCTGTAACCCCATATGACTCAATATTAAATAGATCATGGGGGCCGTTCCATGCGATAATAGATGCGTGGATGTTGGACGTGCGGTCGTCGGACACGCTGCTCGGGACGGCTGGGCCGAGAGGGTATTATGCGGACTCGTCGTACCAGCGGATACGAGCTTACGAGAAGCGGTGGAGCCGGTTTGTGGGGTGGAACGACGGGGTGACGACAGCCGAGCGGCTGGTGCACCTGACGAGCGACACGGTGTTCACCGCCTATTTCGAGGCGAAGAGGGAGTGCAATGTGGAAGCCCGGAGCAACAACGGCCACTGGGGGAGGGTGACAGGAGGCGGTATGTATTACGACGGAGACACGGTGACGCTGGAGGCGGTGCCGGAGCGCGGATTTGCGTTCCTGATGTGGCGAGACAGCGTGCGGGACAACCCTCGGAGGGTGGTGGTGAGCGGGGACACGGTGCTGGAGGCTTTGTTCATACTGCGGGACACCTGCATGGTGGAGGTGAGGGTGAACAATAGCGAGTGGGGTCATGTGCGCGGAGGAGGGGTCCACTTTGCCGGAGACGAGGTGCTGCTGACGGCGATAGCGGAGGAGGGGTACGATTTTGTGCGGTGGGGCGACGGCTATATGAGCAATGTACGGCGGTTTATGGCGGTGGGAGACACGATGTTCGAGGCCTATTTCGGCGAAGCGGCCGGGATAGAGGAACGCGGCGGAGTGGAGTTCCGGATGCGTCCGAACCCGACGCGTGGGCGTGTGGAGGTGGAGTGCGGAGAGCCCGGGGTCGAGATAGCGGTGCGTGACGTGTCGGGGCGCGAGGTGCTGAGATGCAAGGCCACAGGAGAGCGGACGGAGCTGAAGACCGAGGGGCTGACGAGCGGTGTGTATTTCGTGACTGTGACGACGGAGAGGGGGACCGGCACGCGGAAACTGGTGATAGAGAGATAGTGCTTGGATTGTTCGTGGCAATGGGGCGTGCGTCCCTTGCCGATACGGGACGGCTGCCGCGAGGCACGGAGAGAATAACTGCATAACACCTAATAAGATTGAAGTGCCCGCGGCTGTCCCGCTCCCGACCTGATTGAGACATTGAACATCAAATGACACGTTGTTTGGCTAGATGGTTATTGAACATCGAAAAACACGAAAGACACGAATATTAACTTGTTTGGAGAGATGGTTATGGAACATCGAAAAACACGAAAACAATATGTACACTATAAAACGAACAGAAATAACGTTGCATATAAGTAAAAAAGACAATAATTAACAACCTAAAAATAAAATAATATGAAAAAAATACTGATAATGATGTTGCTGGCAATACCCTTTGCCATGACAGCACAACCGGCTATTATCCCGGTTGAAAGTGTGAATCAGAGTGTAGTCCATCAATTTCCGGGTTACAAAGGGGATGAGGTGATAGTGCGTAAATTCAACCTAACCACTACACTAATCCATCACCGGGATATAATGGAGCACAACAAGCATAGCTACACATTGTTGCGCAGAAATCTTATAGATCCATCTGCACCAACTGTATCTGGGTTTCAGCACACCATGTCCGCACCAGGGCTCCCTTATGACTACAGCATATATGACATCTGCATTTATGACGATACAATCTATGCGTGCGGGGAGTTGTTTTGGCCCTACGGAGAGCCGATATACGACCCCGTGTCTGGAACGCTTGTGCCTGTGAATATACCTAAAGGGTTCCTGGCCAAAATAGGCATGACACATGTTGCGGGGTCGCAGTGGGAAATGAAATACAAGATATTCGATAAAGTGGAAAGACTGAACAAACTCACGGTGTATCACCCTAATCCAGAACTCTCCGGTTTCCGCAAGATGATAGTGGCGACAGCGGAGCTGCCCTCCACATACAGTCAGACATCGTGTCTCATGGAGATAAAAGAGGAGCTTGATGGTGACTGGATATACAGCATCGTCCAGTCGGATTTAAGTTCGCGTGAAGTGCTGAGCGACGTTTTGGCAATGGGGAACAGGCTGTTCGTATCGTCCTATCTGAAGGGTGACGATATGGGACACTGGTTCTTTTATACACATGTTGCGGAATTCAAGGGATTCACAGAATTGTATGTAATACCGTCTATGCAGGAGACAGACTTAATGGGGTGGAACACCAGTTATATGTCGACCTCACATACGGGCTGGGGTTGGCACAGTGGGGAAGGTCCCATGTTGATGGAACCTTTTGACGCATGGAATTTCAGCCTGACTTTCATGTCGAAGAACCATACAACCGGAGAGCACGGTATAGTTACGGTACCACTTACAACGAGTTTAGGGGCTGGATACCCAATTAACAAGATTGTATTGGGTGAGACAGAGCTGAAGGATGTGTCGTACTTATCGGCAACAAATGAAATCACGCCATTGAAATACAATTTCTATGCCCCTCACGGGGAGGTGTTTTTCCCAAATATGGCAGTTGGTGGCTCTGTGAATTCAGTGTATTCGAACGGGACATACCATTTGAATTCGGTGGATGCCTTTTCGGGGACCAGGCTCGTGATAGGTGGGACCCAGACAAACAACAATATAGTGGTCGTGATAGAGCAGCAGCATAACTGTGAAGGAGGGTGTGAATCGTGCCTGTACAGTGATTTTACGGAGTCGATCCGACTGGAATCGCCAGATGCTGTCAAAATGAAATGCAGGTGGAAAGATGCCACTTCACAAAATGGATTTCTCGAATTCTCATGGACTACCGCCACGGGAACGATTGTGACGATTGAAAAAGCAATAATTTGTAGTAAAGAATATTAAAAAGTAAAAATATGAAATGTACAATGATAATGCTGGCCATGGTGCTGGCAGGATGGATGGGGATGGCGCAGTCCCCGGATACAATACACATGCGCAGCAGGAGCTACTATTACGAAGGGTGGTACGACTCGTGCGACTTTTATCAGGACCCGGCAAACTCGGCATATGTGGCAGAACTTGGCGTGGCCAATTCAGAAGAGAAATATGTAGGGCGGCATATAAAGACGGTCAGCCAGATGGATGTGAAGGGGCTTTCATGCATGATTATTAATTATGATGCACTGCCCTATGAGATAGGTGGCCTCCGCCAAGAGTTTAAACATATATCGCCGAACCGGTTGTTGGCGGAATACATGTATCTGTGCCTGCTGGACAGCGCGACGATGCGGATGGTGGTGCTGGACTCGGTGCGGTGGGACACGGTAACGCCGAAAATAATGGAGCTGCCGAGGAGTGTGGACAGCGCCGACGGAAACCTGTACTGCTATGCCTACGAGGGATTGTTCGACAAACCTGTGCGTGTGTCGGGGGACTTCTATATCTTTGGGTCGCTGAGGAATAATGTGCGTATAACAGATATGAATAGCGGTTATTGGGACTATTTCCCTGGGCTGCCGACTATGTATGCGAGCGTTCTTCAGCGTGATCGCGTCCATTTATGGTGGGATGGTGACCCATGTTGCACTTGGATGGATCACTCCTTTTTTCGCTTTGGTAGCCACAGCCATGGTCTAACGGACCCGTTGAACCCGTGGAATATTGTCCCGACTGTTAGACCATGGTTCGGGCCGTTCCATGCGATAATAGATGCGTGGATGCTGGATGTGCGGTCGTCGGACACGCTGCTCGGGACGGCTGGGCCGAGAGGATATTATGCGGACTCGTCGTATCAGCGGATACGAGCCTACGAGAAGCGGTGGAGCCGGTTTGTGGGGTGGAACGACGGGGTGACGACAGCCGAGCGGCTGGTGCACCTGACAAGCGACACGGTGTTCACGGCCTATTTCGAGGCGAAGAGGGAGTGCAATGTGGAAGCAAGGAGCAACAACGGCCACTGGGGGAGGGTGACAGGAGGCGGTATGTATTACGACGGAGACACGGTGACGCTGGAGGCGGTGCCTGAGCGCGGGTTTGCGTTCCTGATGTGGCGGGACAGCGTGCGGGACAACCCGCGGAGGGTGGTGGTGAGCGGGGACACGGTGCTGGAGGCTTTGTTCATACTGCGGGACACCTGCATGGTGGAGGTGAGGGTGAACAATAGCGAGTGGGGTCATGTGCGCGGAGGAGGGGTCCACTTTGCCGGAGACGAGGTGCTGCTGACGGCGATAGCGGAGGAGGGGTACGATTTTGTGCGGTGGGGTGACGGATATATGAGCAATGTACGGCGGTTTGTGGCGGTGGGTGACACGATGTTCGAGGCCTATTTCGGCGAAGCGGCCGGGATAGCGGAACGCGGCGGAGTGGAGTTCCGTATGCGGCCGAACCCGACGCGTGGGCGTGTGGAGGTGGAGTGCGGAGAGCCCGGGGCCGAGATAGCGGTGCGTGACGTGTCGGGGCGCGAGGTGTTGAGATGCAAGGCCACAGGAGAGCGGACGGAGCTGGAGACCGAGGGGCTGGCGAGCGGCGTGTATTTCGTGACGGTGACGACGGAGAGGGGGACAGGCACGCGGAAACTGGTGATAGAGAGATAGTGCTTGGATTGTTTTTGGATACATACCCCCCGGCTTCGCCGTACCCCTCTGAAAGAGGGGACTCGCGGTGGCGGTTCGTCGGTCGTCACATGGTGGGATATAGACAGAGATGGGATTATGGAACAACGAAAGACACTAATGAGAAGTTGGCGACTTTTGGCGACTATTCAGCAGGGAATAGGTGTTTATTGCAGGGATAGGTGATTATGACATAAAAAAATATTAGTGTCCGAAAAACGTGCTGAAAGCACGTAATCTTATTAACCCCACACGAAGCAAAGTGCCGTGTGTGGGGGGGCAGATATCCCAATTCTGCGTGTCGGAGGCACGCTACTTTGTTGATTGTTATGTTGTAGCGTATCTTCGACACGCAGAGTGATGGCCTTTGTTACCCCACACTGCACCCCTACGGTGTTTAGTGTGGGGTTAATAGGATTGTGCGCCTTTGGCACACTCAAGACTTCGTAAATCAATACATGACATTTAATGTTGATATTATATTACTTGCTAATGATTGGATTTCTTTTGTCAGACATCAATGATAAAAAAATCCCTGCCAGTATAATCCAGCAGGGATAATTATAGGAATCCCAAAAGACTACTAGCAACCAAGTCTTTATTGTACATATAGCCCCTCCTTTCTTATTTGGGCAAGGGGTGCGGGGTTCATATAGTCTCGCACCCTTACTGCATCTACAGGGCGTTTTAACAGTTCTTCGAGCTCACATTGCAGCATGTCGAGAGTAAGCAACGAAAGGGCTCGCCATTCATAAAATACATCCACATCACTGTCTTCGGTCTGCTCTCCGCGTGCCACAGAGCCAAATACACCCAAACGTGTGATACCATATCGGTTTCTTGCGTATGGCAAGAAACCACCCAGTAGTGTTATTATGTTCTGTGTGCTTAGCATCTGTATTTCCTCTTTCAGTTTGCAATAATACAACTTTTTCCCGACATAGCAAGAAAAAAAGAAATCCAGGCAGAATTGATGATTTGTCGATTAAAAAAGAGAATGAGTGAAAAATGTTTTGTATCTTTGCACTTTTGAAGATACTGCAAAGAATGAAACTAAAAGTCTTGAAACGTGTACTTTTGCTGTTTTTGCTGATGGCGGCTGTGCCCGTTTGGGCGCAGAAGCTTATCACGTATGATGCGGGGATGGGTACGCGAGACCCGTCGGATCCGGATGTGTGGATATTGTATCAGAGGGTGAAGGCCAAGCATGAGGGGATGATACTACATGCGGATTCGGCGTTGCTGAACACCGTGAGGAATGATTTCACCGCATTTGGCCATATAAAGATAGAGATAAGTGATACGACCACAATATACGGAGACCAGCTGTATTATGACGGGGAGAGCCGGGTGCTGGATATATGGGACGACACGGTGAGGCTGATAGACGGGAAGACGGTGTTGAAGTCGGACCATTTGTGGTATGACCGTTTCTCGTCGATAGCGACCTACGACACTTGGGGAATTACGGTGAACGGGGACAAGAGACTGGTGAGTAAGATAGGGCATTACAATTCGGACACGAAAATGTTTGACATATACGGTGATGTGGTGTTGACGGACTCGAATATGCGATTGGAGACAGACACGCTGACCTATGACATGAATTTGAAAGAGGCTGAATTTTGGAGTCCGACACATATATATACCGATTCGACAACGATGTATAGTGAGTGGGGGTCGTACAATACGGATAAGCGGTATGCGTATTCGCGTAAGGCATCGGAAGTGCATAACGGTGAGAAACACATAACGTGCGATACCTTACACTACTATGAAGATGTGGAGTTTGGTAAGGCGATAGGGAATGTGGTGTTGCGGGATACCGTGAACGAGATAGTGAGTACGAGCCGATATGCTGAGACAGACCAGCGGAAGCGGACATCGTTTGTGACAGACAGTGTGCTTGTGCGGTTTGTGCACAAGGATGAAGAAGACAGCACGGGGAGTGTGGACACACTGTATCTGCATGCCGACAGCGTGGTGGTGACGAATGACTCGACCCGGAAGCTGCAGACGGTGCAGGCCCATTATAAAGTGAAGGTGTACAGGGGTGAGGCGCAGGCGATGTGCGACTCACTGTATTATTCGGCAACGGATTCGATAGCGAAGCTGTACCGGAACCCAGTTGTGTGGTATCAGCACTATCAAACCGTGGCAGACACGATAGAGGTGAAACATGATTCGGCCGGGGCCAAGGTGGCCTACCTGAGAAGCAATGGTTTTTGCATAGAGCAGCTGGACAGAGAGAAGTACAACCAGGTGAAGGGGCGAGATATGGTGGTGTATTTTGAAGAAGGGGAACCTTGGTATGCCGACATATTGGGAAATGCCGAGATGGTGTATTACCTGACAGAGGAAGACGAGAGAGGGCTGAAGACCCTGATAGGGGTGAATGTGGGAGTGGGGTCGGATATGCGAATTTATTTTAAAGACCGTGAGCCCGACCGGGTGGTGACATACGGCAATCCGGACATGAACACATACCCGTTGGAGAAGCTGGAAGAGGAGAAGAGGCAACTGGGTAACTTTAAGTGGAGGGATGAAGAGCGACCGAAATTCCCGCTGGATGTTTTCAGATGGTGACAAAATGGCAGACAGTTCAAACTGGCATGAATGTTGGTGAAAATTGAGGCGAAAAGATGTGGACAGAGTCCACGAGACAGAATATTAACCAAAAAATAATAACAAATCATAGATATGTCACAAGAAGAGAAAGAAAAGGAACAAGAGCAAAATATAGCCCCAGAGACAAACGAGGAGCCCAAGGTGGATTCCGAACATGCAAAACATGAGCGTAAGAGACGCCATGAGCGCCATCACGACGAGAGTGCCCAGAAAGTTCAGGAAATGGGAGAGAAGCTGGCCGAGATGAATGACAAGTATGTGCGTCTGTATTCGGAATATGAGAACTACCGCAAGCGTACCAATATGGAGAAGGCGGATTTGATAATGAACGGAGGGAAAGAGATGATAAAGGCCGTGCTGCCAGTGGTGGACGACATGGAGCGTGCGCTTCAGGCAATGGACGACAGCGAGGGTGCCAAAGAAGGAATAACGCTGATATATAATAAATTGATGACAATTCTGTCGCAGAAGGGGTTGAAGCCAATAGAAGCCAAAGGGCAGAAATTTGACGAGAACCTGCATGAGGCAGTGACACAATTCCCTGCAGCGGAAGAGAGTCAGAAAGGCTGTGTGGTAGACGTTGTGGAGAAAGGCTACTACCTGAACGAAAAGGTGCTGAGGTATGCCAAAGTGGTGGTAGCTATTTAGAAAATGAGAGGGGCAGGATGAACCCCTGAAGGGTAGAACGAAAAAAAATAACAAGAATGCCTCCATTCGCCATGAAACAGAGCGGATGGGGGCGAAAAAAGATATGAACAAAGATGGCTAAGAGAGATTATTACGAGGTATTGGGAGTGAGCAAAAACGCTACACCCGAAGAACTGAAAAAAGCCTATCGAAAGTTGGCATTGCAGTACCATCCGGACCGTAACCCCGGTGACAAGGAAGCCGAGGAGAAGTTCAAGGAGGCGGCAGAAGCCTATGATGTGTTGAGCAATCCCGACAAGAAGGCCCGGTATGACCAGTTTGGACATGCCGCATTTGAGGGAGCTGCCGGCGGAGCAGGCGGGATGAATATGAACGATATCTTCTCGCAGTTTGGTGACATCTTCAGTGACTTCTTCGGAGGAGGGTTTAGTGGCTTTGGTGGATTCAGAGGCTCGCAGCAAGGCGGACACAGAGCGGCTGCAAGAGGGTCGAACCTTCGTATCAAGGTGAAACTGACACTGGAAGAGATTGAGAAAGGATGTGAAAAGAAGATAAAGGTGGCCAAATATGTGCCGTGCAAGACTTGTGGAGGCACGGGGTCGAAGAGCAACAGCTTTGATACCTGTCCGCACTGTCATGGACGGGGCGTGGTGACCGAAGTGAGGAGGACAATACTGGGACAGATGCAGACGCAGAGCGTATGCCCCCATTGCGGCGGAGAAGGGCGCATAGTGAAGGACAAGTGCCATGACTGCAACGGAGAGGGCATAGTGCGTTCGGAAGAGATTATCACCATCAATATACCGGCAGGCGTGTATGACGGCATGCAGCTGTCGATGTCGGGCAAGGGCAACGCTGCCCCACGTGGCGGAGTGCCTGGCGACTTGATAATATTGGTGGAGGAAATACCGCACGACCTGTTTGAACGGCAGGAGAACAACCTTTACTATAATGCATTTATAACCTTTGCCCAAGCCGCATTGGGAGACAGTATTGAGATACCGACCCTGACGGGCAAGGTGAAGGTGAAGATAGAGGCCGGAACTCCGTCGGGCAAAGTGTTGCGGCTGAAAGGTAAGGGTCTGCCGACTGTGAACGGGTACGGCCGTGGCGACATGCTGGTGTGCCTGAATGTGTGGGTGCCCAAGAACCTTTCGCGCGAAGAGAAAGAGACTTTGACGAGGCTGGATAAATCGCCCAATTTCCAACCCAGTCCCTCAAAGTCGGAACGGGGATTCTTTGACAAGATGAAAGACCTGTTCAACTAACAAAAGAGATAACTTACGGAAGAAACGCTGAAAAACCGGAAATAAAAAAAATAGGAGACATCCACGGGGTGGAAAAGAAGTTGTCGAGGCGGAACGCCGACCAGATGACAGAAGCATTTCTGCAATACGTCTGGCAACATCAGTTGCTGGAGGGAGAGATGCGTACCACCGAGGGAGCATTGGTAGAGGTGGAACGGGCCGGGATGCTGAACCGGGACGCGGGTCCGGATTTCTTTGATGCACGCATACGGATAGACGGTACGTTATGGGTGGGAAATGTGGAGGTGCATGTAAAGTCATCATCCTGGAACACACATAAACACAGCAACGACAGAGCCTATGACAATGTGGTGCTGCATGTGGTGTATGAAAACGACACGGCCATAACGATGCAGAACTGCCACCAACTGCCAACGTTGGAAGTGAAGCACCTGGTGGCCGATGCGCTGTGGGACAACTACGAAGCATTGATGCACCCTCCAAAACCATTGGCAGTGCCCTGTGAGGAACGGCTTGCGGAAGTGCCAGAGATGTATGTGAACGGGTGGATGGAGCGGTTGACCTTGGAACGTTTGGAACGGAAAAGCGGGACTGTGGGGCGGTTGCTGGAAGAGAGTCACGGCAATTGGGAAGAGTGTTGCTACTGGCTGCTGGCACATTACTTTGGGGGCAAGACAAACAGTCTCCCGTTTGAGCTGTTGGCGAAGTCGGTGGATCAGACACTGCTGGCCCGATGGAGGGACAAGCCGCAACGGATAGAGGCGTTGCTGATGGGGCAGGCGGGATTGTTGGAAGGGTATTTCGAAGATGAATATCCGCGACAGCTTCAGGCCGACTATGAGGCATTGAGGCAAGGGGCAAGACTGACTCCGATAGCGGGTTATTTGTGGAAATTCTTCAGACTGCGGCCATACGCCTTTCCGACATTGCGAATAAGCCAGTTTGCACAGCTGGTGTGCCAATCGAGAAACTTGTTCAGCCGTTTGCTGGAGAGCCCTGACGCCGATGCGTTGGAGCGCTTCTTCGAGGTGACGGCATCGGAGTATTGGAACAACCACTACCAGTTTGACCGCCTATCGGCCGGGAAACCCAAACGGTTGGGGAAGGAATTTGTGAGAATGTTGATAATCAACGCGTGGGTGCCGTTACTATTTGAGTATGGCAATCAGCATGGATTACAACAATACAAAGATCAGGCGGTTGAGATACTGGAACAGCTGCCTGCCGAAAGAAACAGATATATAAGACAATGGGAAGAGGCCGGCATTACACCGCGTAATGCCGCCCAAAGCCAGGCATTGTTGCAGTTGCACAATGAATATTGCAGCAATTACAACTGCCTGAATTGTCAGATAGGATATAAAATAATAACACATTGAAAGCAAACGATATTGTAAGAGTACTGAAAGGCTCGATGGCCTTTGTGTCGCACGAAGACTATGAGATAGATCAGTTATTGACCGACAGCCGCAAGACAGGCGACCTGTCGGGATGTCTTTTTTTTGCCATTCCCACCAAGCGGAATACAGGGAGCAGATATGTGTATGACCTGTATGGACGCGGGGTGAGGAATTTTGTGGTTCCCATCAATGCAGAAGAGGAGTACGTGAAACAATTCAGGAAGTGTAGCGAGGCGAACTTTTGGTATGTAAAGAATGTAGTAAAGTCGTTGCAGCAAGTGGCCGCAGACCACAGGAGTCAGTATGCAATACCTGTTGTGGGCATCACGGGCAGCAATGGCAAAACGATAGTAAAAGACTGGATAGTGCAGATGCTGGGCGGTGAATGCAGGATAGTGTCGAGTCCGCGCAGCTATAACTCGCAGATAGGTGTTCCCTTGTCGGTGTGGCAGATGAGCGATGAGGATGAAATGGGGGTGTTTGAGGCAGGCATTTCAGAGGCTGGGGAGATGGACAACCTGCGAGAGGTGATAAAGCCTACGATAGGAATATTCACAAACATAGGACAGGCGCATGACGAGAATTTCCTGACCCGGAGCCAGAAAGTGGCTGAGAAGTTGCAACTATTCACCCACTGTCAGGTGCTGATATACAGCACGGACCATAAAGACATCCATTCGGCCATCTCGGCACAAGAGGGGTTCCGGTCCGTAACCCGATACACGTGGGGGCATGGGGAGGATAATGTGCTGCAATTGGTAGAAGTGAAGCAGCAAGCACATGGGTCAACCATCACGATGAAGCGAGAGGGAGAGCCGTTCGTTTTAGATATCCCGTTCGGTGACCGGGCTTCGGTTGAAAACGCTATGCACTGCATTGCCTTGCTGTGCTATCTGGGATATGACAACGAGACAATAGCCGACAAATGCAGAAGGCTCACATCGGTGGCCATGCGCCTTGAAATGAACGAGGCAATCAATAATTGCCTCTTGGTGAACGACAGTTACAGTCTGGATATAGACTCTCTGGCCATTGCTTTGGACTATGTGTTCCATGAACGCAGCCATCGCCGCACGACACTTATAATGAGTGATATATTGCAGGCTGGAATGCCGGAGCAGGATCTTTACGGACAGGTGTCCAGACTGATAACTCAACATGGCATCAGCCGTTTTGTTGCCATAGGGGATGCGCTGAACAGAAACAAGGCTTTGTTCCAGCAGGTGGATACGGTTTTTTATGAGAGCACCGAAGACTTTTTGAGAAACCATCCTTTTGAGCAGTTCAATGATGAGACCATATTGCTGAAGGGGGCACGAAAGTTCCATTTCGAGGATATAGCCAAGATGCTGCAACGCAAGTCGCACCAGACAATTATGGAGGTGAATCTGGATAACCTGATATCGAACCTGAACTACTACCGTTCGTGCATAAAACCCACCACACGGTTGATGGCAATGGTAAAGGCATCTTCGTATGGTGCTGGTAAATCGGAGATAGCCAGTGTGCTGCAGTATAATCATGTAGACTATCTGACGGTGGCCTACAGCGACGAAGGGGTGGATTTGCGACGTAACGGCATTACACTGCCTATTATGGTGATGAATCCAGAGGAGGAGAGCTTTGGCGACATAATACGCTATGGATTGGAGCCGGATATATACAGTTTCCGAATATTGGAAGCATTCTCGCAAGCGGTGAAACTAATGGGAAGTGATGGACAAAAGGTACCCATACATGTGGAGCTTGATACTGGGATGCACCGTTTGGGCTTTTCGCAAGAAGAGTTGACCGAGTTGGGAGAACGTCTTTTGAGTGAAGACAGTGTATTGAAGGTGAAGTCTATTTTCTCACATTTGGCGTGCAGTGAAGATCCGGAGATGGATGATTTCACGCGGATGCAAATAGACAGGTTTACCCAATGGAGCCAGTCGTTGCGAAAGCAATTAGGCGACCCGAAGATATTGTGCCATATACTCAACTCGTCGGGGATAATCCGGTTTCCCGAGGCGCAGATGGATATGGTGCGTCTCGGAATAGGGTTGTATGGTATAGCCCCCCAGCCAGAGGTGCAGAGATGCCTAAAGCCCGTTAGCCGGCTGACCACAAAGATATCCCAAATCAAAAACATACCACAGGGCGACACTGTGGGATACAATCGGTTATGGGTGGCGGAGCGCCCCTCGAGAATCGCGATCATCTCGATAGGGTATGCCGACGGATTGAACAGGCATTTGGGATATGGCAACGGCAAGGTGATGGTGAACGGCAAGGAGGCTCCTATTATTGGTAGTATATGCATGGATATGTGTTTTATAGATGTAACCGATGTGAGTTGCAATGAGGGGGACGATGTGGTGATATTCGGCGATGCTGACCTGTTGCAGGAAATATCGAAGTCGGCGGGTACGATACCCTACGAGATACTGACATCGGTATCGCCAAGGGTGAAGCGTGTCTATTTTCAGGAGTAGGTTTGGTTAAACCCAAAACGGTCATTAGGCCGACTTTTCAATCATTCTTGCCATAAACCCTAATGAACGATTCGGGTTAAACGGCCTAGGAATAGTGAACCTATAGCGAACCTACAGCGAAGGGTTGCGCGAGGGTTGAAGGAGTGTTGACTGGGATGGCCGAGAGGGTGTGACAGATTGCATGGGGAAAGGCAAATCATTCAACTTTTTTGCTGAATGAAAAAAAAGTTGTATTTTTGCAATATGAAAAATAGACATTTTGTCGCAAAGATGAAGATGGCAGACGTTGTGTCTGCCAATCATACGTTGATATTGGCAATGCCGAGATTCGGCATATCTTTGGGATTCGGCGACCGCAGTGTGCAGGAAATATGTGCCCAGTACGGCCTTTCGGTGGATTTTGTGTTGCTTGTTTTCAACGTGTATACTTTTGATGACTATCTGCCTGACGACAATGCTTTGGAGACAACTGATTTCAGTATGCTGGTGCCCTATCTGAAAGCATCGCACCGTTACTACCTGAATGAGCGGTTGCCCCATATCCAAAGGCATCTGGTGAGCGTGGTGAGTCATGCGGGCGAGAAATGCGGCAGGGTGCTAAAAGACTTTTTCACCAGTTATGAGAAAGAGGTGAGCGAGCATTTTGATTGTGAGGAGACGGAAGTGTTTCCCTATTTGCAGCGACTGATGGCGGGAGAAAAGCCCAAAAGGCCGATGTCAAATCATTTTGCCGAAGGACATACAGATTTGGTGGATAAGCTGTCGGATTTGGAGCAAATATTGTACAAATATATCCCCGGCGACGACATTGCTGAGGAGTTGAATGAGCTGGTGTTTGCTGTGCTGCAGCTGTCGTCCGACCTGCAGAAGCATGCCTTGATAGAGGAGAAGATACTGCTTCCTTATATTAGCCAGCTTGAAAGGAGGAATCGTTGACACCCAAGATTCAGATATTGGTGGTTGAGCCGTCGGATATTATAAGGGAAGGCTTGAAGGCATTGCTGGACGATGACTTTGTGATGCAGGCCCCGCTACGTGATATTCCTGCCGACTTGCCCCAGCGACTGCCTCGCCTCCAACCCGACATATTGTTGATAAACCCAACGCTGCTGAGCTCTTCGGCCAAGATGCAGCTGGTGGCTCTCCAGCAGGCAAGGCCCAGTATGTCGATTGTGGCTTTGGTCTATCAATATGTCGACGCACGGCTGTTGCAACAGTTCAAGACGGTGTTGGATATACGGGAAAGCGGTAACAAGGTGTCTCAGTTGCTGCGCGACAGCTGCCAGAATGACACAGAGAGCAACGAAGAGAATTATGAGCTGAGCGACCGTGAGTCGGAAGTGCTGGTGCTTGTGGCTCAAGGGTTGTGCAGCAAAGAGATAGCCGACAAGTTGAATATCTCGATTCACACAGTCAATACACACAGGAAGAATATTACCCGAAAGACCGGCATCAAGTCGGTGGCCGGTTTGGCGGTATACGCCATGCTGCACAACATGGTGAACTAACAATAACTACCCGAAGACACTAACTATGGAAGCGACAGTAGAAAAGAAAGAACGTCTATGGAATGCTAACTACACAAAGGTGTGGGTGGCTAATTTCATGATATTCTTTTCGTTTATGTTGCTAACACCCCTGCTGCCCATTTATCTCAACCAGCGTTTTTCGGCCGACAATGATACGATAGGTATGGTGTTGTTCGGCTATGCGGTGATGGCTTTGGTGGCACGTTTGTTTTCGGGCTATGTGGTGGACAGTTTTCCCCGCAAGATGGTGCTGCTTATCAGTTTTACCGTCTTTACCTTGTTTTTTGTGGGATATGTTGCAGCCGGGTCGTTGATGTTGTTTGCCATAGTGAGGACTGTTCATGGAATGCCTTTTGGTTTTACAACAGTAGCCAACAGCACGGTGGCCATAGATGTGTTGCCTTCTTCGCGACGCACTGAGGGAATAGGCCTATATGGATTGAGCAATAATCTGGCATCGGCCATCAGCCCGTCGATAGCCATTTGGATATATACCACCACCCACAATTTTGACATTATTTTCTGGCTTGCCATGATAGTGGCCACACTGGGACTGCTGATAGACTGTACGGTGAAGACCCGCCCCAAGGAATTGGTAAAAAACAAACAACCCATATCGCTTGACCGTTTCTTCCTGATGAAAGGAGTAGGGGAGGCGGTGACTATGGTCTGTTTTGCGTTCAGCTATGGCGTGATGAGCACTTATGTGGCCATCTATGGCAAGGAACGTTTGGGCATAGAGGGTGGTTCGGGTACATTTTTCCTGCTACTCTCTTTAGGTTTGATTTTGTCGCGGTTGCAGGGCAACAAGGCTTTGCGGGAAGGCCGCATTACACACAACGCCTCTATGGGTGTGTGCGTCTCGTTGATTGGTTATCTGCTATTCGCAGCCCTTCCCAATGAGTTTGGTTATTATGGTGCCGCCTTGGTGATTGGTCTTGGCAACGGCCACATGTATCCGGCCTATCAGAATATGTTTGTCAACTTGGCTCCCCACAGCCAGCGTGGCACAGCCAACAGTTCCATTCTAGTGGCGTGGGATGTAGGTGTGGGATTGGGAATCCTGCTGGGCGGCGTACTGAGTAAGAACTGGGGCTACGGAGCCGCATTCTGGTCGGCATGGATTGTAAATCTGCTGGGTTTCCTGGGCTATTGGATATATGTGAAAGGCCATTTCCTGAGGGAGCGATTGAGATAGCAATAAACATCAACAATAATAGATAGTAGTAATTTTTAAACGTATAAGGAGATTATAGTATGAGTCCCGACATTGTAGGCACAATAGCCGCCATAGTGATTTTCGCTTCGTTTGTGTTGCGGGGCGAAACACAGATTCGTTTGGTGAATTTGGTGGGTTCCGTATTGTTTGTCTGGTATGGCTATTCCATAGGCAACCACCTGTTCATGTTTATGTCTGTGGCCATCATACTGGTACACTGCTACCAGATATGGTATCGAATCAAAGAGTCGCGTTCGGCCAAGAAAATAGCCAAGGCGGAGCAGCGTGCAGCCAATGCGGAGGCCAAAGTTGACGAACAGAAAATTCAGCTTCAGAACCTGATGAATGGACAGAATCAGCCCGAGGCGAATCAGATTAATTCCAATGATAGTAAACTATAATAAGATACAGACATGTTACGCAAGGTAAGAATAGGGTTGGCCTGCCTGTTTTTTGTGGCCATCACGTTATTGTTTCTCGACTTCACGGGTGTGTTGCACCTTTATTTGGGCTGGTTGGCCAAAGTGCAGCTTCTGCCGGCGGTTTTGTCTCTGAATGTGGCAGTAGTGCTCTTCTTTGTGGTAGTGACATTTCTTGTGGGACGAACCTATTGTTCGGTGATATGTCCTTTTGGAGTAATGCAGGACATCTTCATCTGGATGGGTGGCAAATGGAAAAAGAACCGTTTCCACTACACCAAAGGATGGCCCTGGCTGCGTGTAGCGGTATTGGTGTTGTTTGTGCTGCTGATGGTGTTGGGCTTGAACGGCATAGCCATACTTATAGCTCCTTATAGCGCCTATGGCCGCATTGCCACCAATCTGTTCCAGCCGATATATATGTGGCTCAACAATCTGTTTGCCTATTTTGCCGAGCGTGCCGATAGTTATGCATTCTACAGCGTGGATGTGTGGGTGAAGAGCGGAGTCACCTTGGCAGTTGCTGCTGTCACTTTTGTGCTGGTGGGCTTTGTCTCGTTCCGTTGGGGTAGGGTGTGGTGCAATTCGGTATGCCCGGTTGGCACAGTGCTGGGCTTCCTCTCCCGCTTTGCTTTATTAAAGCCGCGTATTGATACCAGCAAATGCAATGGTTGCGGCAAATGTGCCCGCAACTGCAAGGCTCAGTGCATCAATCCCGTTGACCACACCATCGATGCCTCCCGTTGTGTGGCATGTATGGATTGTCTGGACAACTGCAGTCAACATGCTATCGAGTTCCGCAAAGGCAAGGCTGCTGTGGTGAACGATGCTTCGGTTGACGCTTCGCGCCGCAAGTTTGTGGTGACTACCGCCGCCGTGGGTGCCGCTATGGCAGTGCAGGCACAGGAGAAAAAGGTGGACGGAGGTCTTGCTGCATTAATCGACAAGAAAGTGCCCGAGCGTCAGGTACCCCTGAAACCCTTTGGCGCCCAAAGTCTGAAGAACTTTTCAAGCCGTTGCACCGGATGTCAGCTTTGTGTGAGCGAGTGCCCGCAGCATGTGTTGCGTCCCTCACAGAAACTCACCACTATGCTGCAACCCGAAATGGCTTTCGACCGCGGTTATTGTAAGCCCGGCTGCACCAAGTGCAGCGAAGTATGCCCCGCAGGTGCTATCAAGCACATAGATGCTGCAGCCAAAAGCGCAATCAGCATCGGCCATGCTATTACGGTGCCGCAGAACTGTCTGCTGGCTCAAGGAGTGGAGTGTAATGCATGTTCACGTCATTGCCCCGCTGCCGCCTTGAGTGTGGTGAGCGATTCGGCTACAGGCCACAACCGCATTGCTGTCAATGAGGCCCGTTGCATTGGTTGTGGAGCGTGCGAATACTATTGCCCTGTTCGTCCATTCAGCGCCATATATGTTGAGGGACGCGAGGTTCACACTACTGTGTAAGAAAATCAACTAACAAATCAATTAATAAACTTTATCAATTAGTCTAAACTATGAGTAAAATACTTGATACGCTTAGCGTAGTGAAAACGGGCAAGTTTTGGAAAGAACTTGTAATTATGACCCTCGGTATGTTTGTGACAGCCGCGGCAGTATACTACTTTTTGGTGCCGAGCAAACTGATTATCGGTACCATATCCGGTTTGTCTATCGTGCTGGATAATATCTTCCAGGCGGCAGGCATCCACATCGGACTTTCGGTCATCATCATGGCCATCAACGCTATCCTGCTGATTCTGGCA
>JAEEGI010012381.1_pt1 | contig 18265 bp, 16 predicted proteins | sample 8958751 | NCBI WGS metagenome assembly JAEEGI01 (sample SAMN16246545, study PRJNA631951) | gut metagenome | biome: gut microbiome; feature: rumen; material: KS-attached | host: Bos | place: Iran: Karaj | collected 2018-10 | reverse complement strand
AAGGCGTTCAGCATCAAGGGTGGGGCAGGATTTGCAATGCTTCAGGACGATACTGATGCCGATGTGAAGTTAAGTTGGAAATTCGGTCTCGGCTACGAATTCCGTCTCAACGACCTTATAGGCATCGAGCCTTCTTTGATGATAAGCAACAAGGGCTTCAAGTTTAAAGACGATGATTATTATCATTACGACAAGACATTCAATCTGCTTTATGCCGAAGTGCCAGTAACGTGCAACTTCCATCTGGGCGACCATTGGGAACTTGCCGGCGGACTCTACGGTGCTTATCTCTTAAACGACAATACCGAAAGCATATTTGGAAACTTGCGTAAGTTCGAAATCGGAACGACTGCCGCAGCCAAATATAATTTCGATTGCGGTCTGTTCTTGGGACTTGACGGCTCGGTATCGGCAACCAGTTTCCAGAAGGATTACAGAGGCAGAAACTCAGCATTCAACATTCTGGTTGGCTTTCGATTCTAACTCGCAAGATATATCGAGATTCCCGAAGGTGATGTCGCTTTCGGGATTTTTATCTGCAATAGTTTGATAATCATCGATAAAACATACCGAATCGAAAATATGTTCTATCTTTGCACCGTTTTAGAGTAGAAGGTTTACAATTTTATCAAATCATAAAAATGAAAAAACTATTTTTAACGATGGCTTTCGCAGTAATTGCGCTTAGTGCCGCAGCACAGAATGATGTAGTCAAGAATGATCATGTTACTTTGAAGGCTGGCTTGGGATGGGCTACTTGCTACCGAAACAGTAGCCATTACGATCCGTGCGACGATGTGGTATCTATGTTTAAGGTAGGTTTGGGCTTCGACCACCATTACAACAGAGTTGTCGGCATGGGATATTCCCTGAATCTGCATGTCAGATATGCCGGCGGTTGTAGCGATTATTACGGCGGGGGAAGTAACAACGATGACAGCGAGTATTTGTACGATTTTGTTGCGCCGATACATATCAATCTGTATCCGGGCAAGCATTGGGTTCTGAGTTCAGGCTTGTATTGCTCAATCTCGGCATCGCAAGGCTTTGATTCTGATGTCGACTTTGGTTATATCACAAGTGCGCAGTATCAGTTTAACAGCGGCTTGTTCATCGGACTGGATGCGAGCCTTGGATTTATTCCGAAAAGAGATGACGATAATGCAGGAAACTGCACGGCAAGTATGTTCATAGGCTTTGCTTTCTGATGTTTTTTTGCTGAAACAGAAAATTGTTATTATATTTGCAGCGCATTTAAAAAAGAATTAGTTAAACAGTTAAAATTATCAAATCAAACCAAATGAAAAAGTTATTCTTGATGATGGCTTTCGCAGTCATCACTTTGAGTGCCGCAGCACAGAAGGGCGGTTTCGACGTAAAGGCTGGTTTCGGTCTTTCAAGTTATATGGGCGATGCTGCTGATGGTGCAGATGCTAAGTTCAACTGGAAGGTTGGCGCAGGCTACGAGATTCGTATCAACAAGCTTATCGGCATCGAGCCATCTTTGATGCTTAACAGCAAGGGTGCTGAGTATTCTTGGTTGGATGGTAACAGAAAGTTCACCTCAACCTACAACACTCTTTATCTTGAGATGCCGGCAATGTGTAACTTCCACCTTAACAGAAACTGGGTGCTTGGTGCTGGTCTTTACTGCGCTTACCTTGTAGACGATGACGACAGAGACTTTGAGAATTTCGATGCAGGTCTTCGTATTGGCGGTAAGTATCAGTTCGACAGCGGCTTCTTCCTCGGTCTTGATGCCTCATTCGGCGGTGTAGATTTGGAGAAGCACTACGATGCTCAGAACATCACTTTCGGCACAGTAGTTGGATTCGCATTCTAAATTCATAACTTAGGAGTCGCCTTGGTTTAGGCGGCTCTTTTTTTTGATAATAATTATGAAAAAACTATTTAATGCAATCAGAAAATCCGATTTAGAAACGGTTAGACAAATTATTCTGAAACAGCCAGAACTGGTAAACTGTGTGGCAAAGCAGCCGCCAAAGAAAGACGACGGGCAGTCGCCGCTGCAAGTGGCTCTGAAAACAGGTAATAATGACATCGCCGAATTTCTTATCGATAATGGGGCAGATGTTAATTTTATTGAAGATGAGTCGTGCTGTAACGAGTGGAGAACGCCCGTTCTTCATGATGCAATAAACTGTGCCGTAATGCAGAGCCGGTGGAACTCCAACGGTCGTGATGGATTCCATGTGTTCTCAACAAAAGAAAAGGCATCGGCATCTCTTTCCAATCTGAAGAAGATGATTGCCGCAGGAGCCGATGTTAATGCGCTCGATTCATGCGGAAATTCGTGCTTATGGCGTTTTACATTGCAGGCAAATCAGATTTTGCCACAGTATATCTATGCCGAACATCGGGAATGTGGCGACCACGTTTTTACAGCAGAGTTACACGAGGATTTAAGACAAATACTAACAGCATTGAGAGATGCAGGAGCAGATGTGAACTATAAAAGACCCAATAGGGGAACAATCCGCGATGTTTTTCGCGAAGGCTCTATTGCCGTGTTGTTCAAAGAGGTGTTTGGGTAGTTTGTTTTTTGTCCTCAAAATTGTGTCTTATTTTCCGGCAGCAATACTTTTATATTCGGGCAAAAAGGCTGTTTTGTGTAGTGTGAAAATGAAAAAATTGTAGTATCTTTACAGCCGCAATTTTGCATAAATAACAATTTAAAATTTAAAAAACAGAAAATGAAAAAGTATTTTTCAATCCTCGGCCTTGTGCTGATGGCAATGTGTTGTAGCGTAGTGTTTACTTCTTGTGGAGATGACGATGATGAGGTTGTTGAAAACAAGAATAATACCATCGTTGGTTCTTGGTTTATAGAAGAGGATGATTGTCGTGATGTTTTGACATTTTATGCTGATGGAACATATGTTCTGTCGTGGCAGGATGTAAAGAAGGATCCGTATAGAAAGTATTTTGATGAGAATCTTACATATTTTCAGTATAAAGGCATTTATACTTATACTGCTTCTAATGGAATCATAAAAATGAAGCGGACTCATGAGCGGGATTCTATGGGGAAGGTAGTGGATTGGGTTGAAAATCCAACAGAGTGGGGGACAGATTCTTATGAGATTATAGATGGGAATACCCTCAAGCTTACAGGCCTAGATCTCGATGATGATGATTTGGATAAAATCATAATATATACACGTGTTAAGTAATAATGTCAATTTGCAGAATTGTCTTATAGTTGCTTGATATTTGATTTGTGCTAATTTTCTTTAATTAGTCGTCCCTTAATAAGGTCGCAAACATTTGTTATCTATCTAATTCCCGCAACTATTTAGTCTGATTTTATTTATAGGAGTCTGAGCAATAATGAATTGCCCAGACTCTTATCATATTTATTTTCGGGTAAAATGCCAGTTTAATGTGGCGTAAAAAGGGAAAATAGTAGTATCTTTGCAGCCGTAAATTTTTAATATTTGAAAGAAACAAGAATGATGAGAAAATTATTATTGATGATGGCTTTTGTGGCTGTCTCATTTAGTGCAGCCGCGCAGAAAGGTAATTTCAACGTAAAGGCTGGTTTGGGCGTGGCAAACTGGTTGAGCAATGACTACGAAGAGAATTGTAACTACAAACTTAACTGGAAAGTTGGAGCAGGCTTCGAGTTCCGCGTCTGCAAACTTATCGGCATAGAGCCGTCGGTTATGCTCAACAGCAAGGGAACAAAGTGGAAATGGGAAGGTAAAACCGTAAAATTTAGCAGAACCGCAAATCTGCTTTATCTTGAAACTCCAATAATGTGCAATTTCCATATTGACGAAAAATGGTCGTTGGGTGCTGGAGTCTATTTTGCTACGCTTGTAGATGATGGTGGCACAGATCTCTATGCATACGATTCTGGCTTGTGTTTTGGTGGAAAATATCAGTTTGGCAACGGATACTTTTTGGGACTTGATTCTACACTCGGGCGTACGGATTTGGGGCTCGAACGATGGAATTTCACAATGGGAGCGATATTTGGTTACAGATTCTAATATTTTAATAAGGCAATAGATGAAAAAAATATTTTTGTTGATGGCATTTGTAGCCATTTCGTTTGTAGCGTCTGCACAGAATAGCCGTTTTGATGTAAAGATTGGCTACGGTTGGGCTAATTTGTATGGCGACAATTCGGATGATATTGCAGCAAGTATATTCAGTTGGAAGATTGGGGCTGGCTATGAGTTCCGCGTCGGCAAGCTTATCGGAATAGAGCCGTCTTTGATGATAGACAGCAAGGGCGCAAAAAGATATGATTTGAGGTATTTTAAATATAATACTTATAATTGTGTTGGTTGCAATCCTAGTGATGAATTTTTTTATTCTCCTTTTTATGATGATGACGAACCATATGGAGGTTATAAAAGGAATGTGTTCTACCTTGAAATGCCAGTAATGTGCAAATTCCATTTTGGCGACAGATGGGTGTTTGGCGCAGGTGCTTATGCTGCCACGCTTATCGACGATGATGATACTAATTGTAAGTCGTTCGATGCCGGTGCTTGCTTAAGCGGTGAGTTTCAGTTCGACAACGGCTTGTTCTTCGGGGCAGATATGACAGTCGGTTTCGTACCTTTGTATAAATCATCAGATCTTTATAACCGAACGGTCTCATTCGTCCTCGGCTATAAGTTCTGAGATAAGTCTTAGGCTATATATACAGAGTCCGGTAATATTGTTGTTGCCGGACTTTTTGTTCTTATCGTTAACAACAAAAGGGCGATTAATCGATAAAAAACGATTTGGGTTAAAAACGCTATTTCCCTATATCATGAAATGATTATTCAGAATGACGCTGAAAGCGTCACCTCTCAGTAACCGCAGCATCCGTAGGATCTGCGGACAGAAAAAAACGGATGTTTTCGACCCTGAAAGCGGTCGCCCATTACGACTGATGGGGCACTCCTTCAGAGTGCTTTTTTGATTGTGCACTATTTTCCGCAGGTCGTTCCGACCTACGGTTACTAAGCGGAGACGCTTTCAGCGTCTATAATACGTAGACAATACAGAGGCTTATAACTGTATGGTCGGAATTGTGGCAGGTTATTCATTCTCATTCTGATAAGTGAAAAAAATGCAGCAATAAATCTTTCTTTATTACTGCATTTTTTTTATTTCGTCATCCATTTCTTCATGCCATCGGTGTAATAGACAAGGTTTTCGCCCTTGTTGCCCGAATAGATGAAGTAGGCTTGAATTTCGGGATGCTTGGCGAGCAGAGCCTTAGCCTTGTCGAGTCCCATAACCATGAACGATGTTGCAAACGCATCGGCTGTGGCGCAGTCTTTGGCAAGCACCGTGCTGCTAAGAATGCTGTGCTGAACAGGGTAGCCCGTCTTTGGGTCGATGGTGTGGGCATATTTCTTGCCGTCCTTGTAGTAGAAGTTGCGGTAGTTGCCCGATGTTGCCATAGCAATATCCGTAACATTAAGGATTGTCTGCTGCTCTGTTTCTATGGCAAGCGAGTCGTCAACAGGCTTGCTTACGCCAATCCTCCAACTCTTGCCATGCGGATTGTGACCTTTTACCACAATTTCGCCGCCAATCTCAATCATATAGTCCGTAATGCCCAAGCGGTCGAACAGACGAGCCACGCAGTCCGTTCCGTAGCCTTTGGCAATGGCGCTGCAATCGAGCATTATGCGGTTGTCGTCCTTCTTTATCTTGCCGCCTTCGAGTCTTACTTTCTGGTAGCCCACTATGGCGCGCAGACTGTCAATCTTCTGAGCCGTGATGCTGTCTTTCTTCTTGAAACCGAATCCCCACGCGTTTACGAGCGGAGCAACGGTTATGTCGAAACAGCCGTCGGTTACGGTAGAAATGCTCTGTGCCAGATTGAATACGTTTGTGAACATACTGTCGGGCGTAACGTCCTCGTTGCGGTTAATCTTGCTTATTACCGATTCTTTGTTGAACGGCGACAGCGAGAAATCAACCTTCTTCAGTTCCTTTTCGATGTCAGCCTGAATGTCGCGGTCGTAGTTGTAGCTTGCCGAGTAGATAGTGCCGAAAATCGTTCCGTTGTTCTTGAAGTAGCGGAGGTTGGCGCTACCGTTGTTACTTCTGACAATCCATACCGTTGCGGCAATCAGAGCCAGCAGGAATATCCATCGAAATTTAGTCATCTTATGTTGTGTGTATGATTCTTCTATTTTCATTTAAATCGAATGTTTTTTATGCTGATGCGTTTACAGATGCAGGTCGAAAATCAGACTGTAGTTCAGTCCCCACTGCGTGTCGCGGTTGTTTCCGTAGCCCGGAATGTACCACGGCGATGCAATTTTTGTTGATTTTGCCGTGAACTTGCGTTTGTAGTGAAGCGACCATCCCATGTGGAATCCGCTTATAATCTGTGCCTCGAAACCAAGTCCAATCTCGCCCCAAGCAGCGCGACTGCTTATGCCCGATTCGTTGAAGTATAGTTCTTCGCCGCCCCAAACAGGGTCTACTATCGGATTGTGCGTCTCAACATCGTACTTGAATTTGGTGTAGCCGAATCGCACGCCGGCATACAGACGGTTGCCCTGATGCTTGTTGCGCAGCATGTTGTAGTCGCATCCCACGCGGAAATACGGAGCCTTACTCTTGTAACTGATATTGGTCTCGTCGTTGGTGTGGTCGCACATTCCGTAGCCCAGTTCGAAGATTGGGAAGAACGTATCCTTCAGATTGATGCGCAGCGAAGCCTCGGCGTTGCCATACGAGCCGAACTTGTATCGCGCCAGACCGAAGAGGTCTACGCCCACGGCAGCACCCTTGAACAGGGCAACGCTGTCGTTGTCTTGTGCAAGAATTCTCTGAGCCTGCTCCTCGGCAATCTGCTGCTGCGCGTGTGCTGCAACGGAGAAGGCAAGCAGGCTAATCAGCGTTAATATCTTCATATTCGAAATGAATGTTTTCTGTCCGGTCGAATGTTACTTCGCCTTTGGTTATCGAAGCCTTTCTTATCTGTTTGTCGAGCGGTTCAACCTCGATGTCCGTTATCATGTGATAGGCGCAGGGCTGATTGTCCATGTTCTCGAAATGTAGCCAGTTGTCGTGCGTAACCGTAACGCTCACCTCGTCAACCTTGCTGCCGTTCTTGAAGCTGAACTTGAACACGTCCTTGTTCTTGCTGTAACTCAGCGGAAGGCTGATGGTCTTGCGGCCGTATCCCTGGGCATAGGTTACGAGCACAGAGTCTGTGCCCTCGGCGGTTATCTGCAACGAGTCGGATATGGCTATGCTGTCGCCATTCTCGTTATAGAACCGCATCATGCAGTACGACGTGTGGTAAAGTTGATAGTCTATTTCCGAACAACTCTGCCACAATGCAGTTAAGGCCATCGCGAGGATGACCGTTAACCGTAGACTGTATTTCCTGACTTTGCGCATCAGATTTCCTTTTCTATCTTGTAATTATTACGTTCTGGGGAGTTGCGGCTGATAAGTTCGCCAAGGAAGCCTGCTACGAAAAGCTGAGTTCCCAGAATCATCATCGTCAGGGCGATGAAGAAGTAAGGGCTGTCTGTTACCAGGTTGTAAGGCATTCCCATGTACATCTTCGTAAGTTTGAGCGCGCCTACAGCCACGCAGGCACATACACCGATGAAGAACATTATGCTGCCAAGAAAGCCGAAGACGTGCATTGGCTTCAGACCGAAACTGTTCAGGAACCACAGCGACAAGAGGTCGAGATAGCCGTTCACAAATCTGTTCCAGCCGCCGAACTTTGTGCTGCCGAACTTGCGTGCCTGATGATGCACAACCTTCTCGCCAATCTTGCTGAAACCGGCATTCTTTGCAAGATAAGGAATGTATCGGTGCATCTCGCCGTACACCTCGATATTCTTTATCACGTCCTTGCGGTATGCTTTCAGTCCGCAGTTAAAGTCGTGCAGATTCTTTATTCCGCTCACCTTGCGCGCCGTTGCGTTGAACAACTTTGTAGGGATTGTCTTTGACAGCGGGTCGTAACGTTTCTGCTTGTATCCTGAGACAAGGTCGTACTTGTCTTCCGTAATCATTCTGTAAAGTTCCGGTATCTCGTCTGGACTGTCTTGGAGGTCGGCATCCATCGTGATGACAACATCGCCCTGTGCACGCTCAAATCCGCAGAACAGGGCAGGACTCTTGCCGTAGTTGCGGCGGAACTTTATGCCCTTTACACAGTCCGATTTCTTCTGAAGGTCTTCTATCACCTGCCAAGAAGAGTCGGTGCTGCCGTCGTTTACGAATATAACCTCATAACTGAAGTTGTTCTCGCGCATTACGCGCTCAATCCAAGAATATAGTTCCGGAAGCGATTCCTCTTCGTTGTAAAGAGGCACAACAACTGAAATGTCCATATTTTAGTCTTTTAATTTGTTTCTTCTGAAATAGTGAATTATGCACAGCGGAATGCAGATGATAATGTGCTGCATCAGTATGTTTACAGCAAAGTTGTATGCTATCTTTACTGGGCTCATACCTTCAAGTGAAGAGGTGAATGTGCTCATTATCTGTTCGAGTGCCTGTATTGTCTCCTTGCCGTTTGCAGTTTCAGCCTGAGCCTTCATTGCTGGGTTGGACAAGAAAAGGTCGAATTTGTGATTGATGGCTCTTACCATGTAACCGTTGTCTACAAACTGGAAGTACACAAAGATTACAAGTGTATAGATGATAGCCGAAAAGAAGCAGATATTAGCCATATATCTGAAATCGGCAAGTGCTGTAAATTTGTCGGCTCCGTATGTCTTGAAGTGCTTGAAACTCTTGGCTTGTATAACGTAGATAGCCACAATATACAGAGCCATAGCCGGCAATGTCAGAATGCTTACAGATAGACTTGCCATGAACGTAAGAAAGCCTATCGACCATAGTGATCCCACTATGATGCCGTCCTTCTGAGGTCCATAGAAACTCATGCGATTGAAATCGCGCTCGCTATTTGATGTATTCATAAATTATAGTCGACTATTGTGCTTAAAAACAAAAAAGAGAACAACCGAAGTTATTCTCTTTTTGAGCCTCTTGTCGGATTCGAACCAACGACCCCGAGATTACAAATCACGTGCTCTGGCCAACTGAGCTAAAGAGGCAGGCGGGTAAGCAATCTACATCGCGCCGCTACAACCAACTACCTTTGCTGCCGTCAAGCCCTGGAGGATTCGAAGGGAGCTGGCCGTATAGGACTTACCCATGTTTTGTTGTTTGCACCGGCTTTATTTCCGATTGCGGTGCAAAAGTAGTACATTTCTGTGAACTACCAAAACTTTAAAGAGAAAATTTTGTGTAAAAGTGCATTTTTTTGAAAAATGCACTTTTTATACCTTATTTATTACGCAAACATTAGAATGTTATTTTCAGAATCTTTCCGTTGTATGCATCTACGGTGATGTTTGTAAGATGGTCGGGCACTATCGACAGCTTTTCTTCCTTGCCTGTAAGAAGGTCTGTTGCCGTAACCTTGCCCAAATCTTTCGGAAGGTTGAGATAGTCGAATGCGTGCATTGGCAGGTTTACGCCCATCTTCGCCTTCATTCCGTCGAAGTTTGCAACTATTACGAGCAGTTCGTTCTCGTATTTGCGCAAGAAGCAGTAGTGCTTGTAGTCGTTGAAAGTCCAGCTGCCTTGGTTCACATACATCACGTCGAAGAACTGGCCGTCGCTTATGGCTTTCTCTGTTCTGATGATGCTTAGCAACTTGGTGTAGAACGAGCGTACTTTCTTCTCGTTTGCCGTAAGTTTGTCTTCGTTGAACTTTCCGCCGTTTCTCCATCGGTAGATGCTGTTTATCGTCCAGTAGTCGAAGATTGTTGTGCGTCCGTCCTGACCGCTGAAGCCTTCGCAGTCCATGCCCATCTCGCCGAGTTCCTGTCCGAAGTAGAGCATGAACGGATTATTGTTGATGCAAGAGCTTACTATAACGGCAGGCTTAGCCTTCAGGCCGCCCTTGAACAGAAAATCAGATGCAAGTCGCTGCTCGTCGTGGTTTTCCATGAAGTTGAGCATGTGCGGAGCGCAGTCGCCCAAGTTCTGCCAGCAATGCGTAATCTGCGATGCCGAACGGTCGCCGAGTGTTACGCCCTTCAGCGTGTCGTATAGTCCTACCTTGTCGTACAGATAGTCGAACTTTCCGCGGTTTATGTAGTTCCAATATTCGTTTGGATTGTAAACCTCGGCGATAAACAGAATCTCCGGATATTTCTCCTTTATCTGCGGAACGACCCATTCCCAGAACTCAACCGGAACCATCTCGGCCATGTCGCAGCGGAATCCGTCGATATTCTTTGCCGACCAGAACAGGAGAATGTCGAGCATCTTGTTCCAAGTGTCGGGGATAGGGTCGAAATAGCATGTTCCGCCGTTGCAGTAGTCAACACCGTAGTTCAGTTTCACGGTCTCGTACCAGTCGTTGGTGCAAGGCCATTGGTCAAATCTGTTGTTTCCCGTAGCCTTTGCCGGAAACTCGATGTACGGCTTCTTCTCGCCCTGCTGAAGGTCGATTGCGCCCTCGAGTTTGCAGTCGGGGATATAGTAGAAATTATTGTTTGGCGAGAATGCCTTGCGAACGTCGTCGTTCTCTCCGAGGTCGGCAATGCCTTCTCTCTTTGCGTCGGAATGATATTGGCGCGCAACGTGGTTCGGAACAAAGTCGATGATGACCTTCATGCCGTTGTCGTGCGTGCGCTTTACAAGAGCCTCGAATTCCTGCATTCGGTTTGGAACCTTGTCGGCAAGGTCGGGATCAACGTCGTAGTAGTCCTTTATTGCGTAAGGCGAGCCGGCTTTTCCTTTCACCACAGCCTTGTGGTCTTTTGCTATGCCTTGGCGCGAATAGTCGGTCTGAGTTGCGTGTTCAATAATACCTGTGTACCAGATGTGCGAGAAGCCCATCTCTCTGATTGCGCTCAGAGCCTCGTTGGTGAAGCTTGAGAACTTGCCGCATCCGTTTTCTTTGATTGTTCCATCCTGATGCGGATGCTGTTTCGTGTTGCCGAACAATCTTGGTAATACCTGATAGATTGTAATCTTTTCACTCATAGTTTTTAATTCAAATTTAAAGTCCTTAATATCATATTTCGGTAGTGAGAATCTGTTTCTTTTATCCCGAACGAATCCCGAAGGAATCCCGAATGTTTTAAATAGATTCTTTTGTATGAAAAATAAAGGACCGTACGGCATGGCACGGTCCTGTTTTAGTTTATCCTTGAATTCCTGAGACAGAAACCTCTTTCGAGATTTTCACAATCATTCCCTGAAGTGCTTTTCCCGGGCCGCATTCAACGAACTCGGTAGCACCTGCTGCAATCATGTTCTGTACCTCCTGAGTCCAGCGGACTGATGCCGTAAGCTGTGCTATCAGGTTCTTCTTGATGTCGGCAGGCTCGGTGTGTGCCTGAGCATCTACATTCTGGTATACAGGGAACTTAGGAGCGTTGAATGTTGTCTTCTCTATTGCTGCTGCAAGTTCGTCCTTTGCCGGCTGCATAAGAGGAGAGTGGAACGCACCGCCAACCTTCAGCGGAAGGGCGCGCTTTGCTCCGGCTGCCTTAATCTTCTCACAAGCCTCGTTTACAGCGTCGATGTTTCCGCTTATTACAAGCTGTCCCGGACAGTTGTAGTTTGCAGGGATAACGATGTTGCCTTCTTTGCTAACCTCGGCGCAGATTGCCTCAACCTGCTCGTCTGCCATTCCGATGATGGCAGCCATTGTTGATGGAGCAGCCTCGCAGGCTTTTTGCATTGCCATTGCACGAGCGTAGACAAGTTTCAGACCATCTTCGAATGACAGAACGCCTGCTGCTGTAAGTGCTGACAACTCGCCAAGTGAGTGGCCGCCAACCATATCTGGGTTGAAGTTATCGCCCTGACACAAGGCTGTGATAACCGAATGAAGGAAAACTGCCGGCTGAGTTACTTTTGTCTGCTTAAGTTCGTCATCTGTTCCGTTGAACATGATGTCGGTAATTCGGTAACCTAATATCTCGTTTGCTTTCTCGAACAATTCCTTTGCTAAAGGGTTATTCTCATAAAGTTCTTTGCCCATTCCTACAAATTGGGCTCCTTGACCTGGAAAAACAAATGCTTTCATTATGTTATTGATAATAATTTGTGCAAAAATAAGTCATTTTTTTTTAATCCGATTCTTTTTGTTGATATATTTATTTATTTTTGCATGAAAATAAATTTAGTATAATCCAATGAAAAGGCAGAGTAACAAACATGTTGTTATTATGGCTGGTGGCGTAGGTAGTCGCTTTTGGCCAATGAGTGTAGCAGAAAAACCTAAACAGTTTATTGACGTATTGGGATGTGGCAGAAGTCTAATACAGTTAACCTACGATAGATTCAAGGATGTATGTCCGTCAGAGAACGTTTGGGTCGTTACATCCGAGATGTACAAGGATATTGTAAAGGAACAGTTGCCCGACGTGCCTGTTTCGCACATCCTTCTCGAGCCATGCCGCCGCAACACCGCTCCGTGCATTGCATACGTAAGCTGGCGTATCAAGTCTGAAGATGCCGACGCTAACATCGTCGTTACTCCTTCAGACCACGTTGTTATGAACGTTGCTGAATTCCAGAGAGTTATTAATACCGCGCTGGACTTCACTTCATCATCAGATGCCATCGTTACTTTGGGCATGAAGCCAAACCGACCAGAAACAGGATACGGATACATTCAGGCCGACTTGAGCGTTCCTTCGCTCAGCAACAAGGAGATTTTCAGCGTCGATTCTTTCAGAGAGAAGCCTGACCTTGAGACGGCAAAGAAATACGTTCAGAAGGACAACTACTTCTGGAACGCAGGCATCTTTGTGTGGAGTGCGCACACAATCGTAAATGCTTTCAGAGTATATCAGCCTGCGCTCGCTTCAATCTTCGAGAAACTTATTCCTTATTATAATACTCCAGAGGAGCAGGCTAAGATTAACGAGCTGTTCCCAACATGCGAGAACATCTCTGTCGACTACGCAATTATGGAGAAGGCAGAAGAAATCTTCGTAATGCCTGCCGACTTTGGCTGGAGCGACTTGGGTACATGGGGCTCTCTTCACGGACAGGTTGAGAAGGATGCCGACAGCAACGTTGCCATCGGAAACAACATCAAACTGTTCGAGTGCAAGAACTGTATCGTTCACACAACAGACGAGAGAAAGGTCGTTGTGCAGGGACTCGACGGATATATCGTTGCCGAGAAAGACGGACAGTTGCTTGTCTGCAAACTTAGCGAAGAGCAGCGCATAAAGAATTTCCAGGAAGATTAACAATACAAATAACTATACTGAACAGATGAAAAAATTGCTATCGTTGCCGCCTAACTTGGTGGACTGTTTCCATGAAATTGAAAATGTAAGTAAAGACGAATGGTTCTGCACCTCTGACCCCGTAGGCTCTAAACTCGGCTCAGGAGGCGGTACAACGTGGCTTCTCGATGAATGTTTTAAAGAGTGGGGCGGAGGAGATGATTTCGACTCTTGGCTGGCTAAGGACAAGCGTCTTCTTCTTCATGCCGGCGGACAGAGCCGCAGACTGCCTGCCTATGCTCCAAGCGGAAAGATTCTTACGCCGATTCCGGTGTTCCGCTGGGCTAAGGGGCAGCGTTTGGGGCAGAATCTGCTGTCGCTCCAACTTCCGCTCTACAAAAAGATGATGGACATTGCGCCCGACTGCTATCACACGCTCATAGCGAGCGGCGATGTGTATGTGCGCACGGCAAAGAGCCTGCAACCAATTCCCGAGGCTGATGTTGTCTGCTACGGAATGTGGGTAGACCCTTCGCTTGCAAAGAATCACGGTGTATTCGTGAGCAAGCGTCAGACTCCCGATGTGCTCGAGTGCATGTTGCAGAAACCGTCTGTCGAGAAACTTGCTGAGATAATGCAGACTCATCTGTTCCTTATGGATATCGGCGTATGGCTGCTGAGCGACAAGGCTGTAAAACTGCTTATGAATCGCTCGCGTACTGCCGACGGACTGAAAAACTACGACTTGTATTCTGAATTCGGATGCGCCCTCGGCTCAAATCCGACTATCGACGATGCCGAACTGAAGGAACTGAAGGTTGCAATTCTTCCGCTCGACGGCGGCGAATTCTATCATTACGGAACAAGTCGCGAGATAATTTCATCTACTCTCAGAATACAGAACTTGGTGAACGACCAGCGCGAGATTATGCATTTGGGCGTGAAGCCAAATCCTGCAATCTTCATCCAAAATTCGGAGATGAAGCAGAAACTCGCGCCGGAAAATGAAAATGTATGGATTGAGAATTCCTGCATTTCCGAAGGATGGAAACTCGGTTCAAACCAACTCATAACTGGCGTTCCTGAAAACAACTGGAACTTGACCGTTCCGTCAGGAGTCTGCGTTGATGTCGTTCCGCTGAACGATGACGAGTATGTTCTTCGCCCATATGGCTTCAACGATGCCTTCCGAGGCTCGCTCAACGACGAATCTACGATGTTCATGGGACGTCCGTTCGCCGAGTGGGCCACCGTTCACAATGTGTGCGACATCACCGTTACAGATGAGAAGGACGACCTTCAGGCTGCGCAGATATTCCCTGTATTCAAGGATGTAGAATGTATGGGCAAGGTTCTGGCTTGGATGATTTCGGACAACGAAGATGCCGAGGCGGAAGCATTTTACAAGGATGCGCAGAAGATGTGCGCCGACGAGATTTCGGCTCAGGCAAACCTCGTACGCCTACAGAAGCAGCGTGAGCAATTCCGCGCAGGCAACTGGAACTCGCTGAGCCGGAATTACGCAAACAGCGTGTTCTATCAGGTAAATCTTGCCGATGCAGCCAAAGAGTTCGTAGACAACGGATTGGAAATGCCGGCTGCAATTCCGGCCGCAACTCCGCTGATGACTCGTATTCACGACCATATCTTCCGCTCGCAATACTTGCGTCTGAAAGGCGAGGATTACAAGGCCGAGGACGACAAAGCGTTCGAACTTCTGCGCGAGGGACTTACCGAGACGGTGCTTGCAAACAAACAGCAGCCAAGGCTTAATGTACAGTCCGACCAGATTGTGTGGAGCCGCTGTCCTGTTCGCATCGATATTGCCGGCGGATGGACTGATACCGCGCCTTACTGCTTGATGGAAGGCGGAAATGTGGTTAATATCGCCATCGACCTTAACGGACAGCAGCCGCTTCAGGCTTACATAAAGCCTTGCCGCGAGTTTAAGATTGTGCTTCGGTCTATTGACCTTGGCGCGATGGAGGAGATAACGACCTACCGCGAACTTCAGGAGTTCTACAAGGTCGGCTCGCCATTCTCTATTCCTAAGGCGGCACTCGTCTTAGCCGGCTTCTATCCAAACTATTCGTCAGAAAACTTCGAATCGCTCGAACAACAACTTCGCAGTTTCGGCTGCGGAATTGAACTTACGACATTCTCTGCCATTCCGGCAGGCTCAGGCTTGGGAACAAGTTCTATCCTGGCGTCGACGGTTCTCGGCGCAATTTCCGATTTCTGCGGATTGGCGTGGGACAAGAACGAAGTGGGGCAGAGAACGCTTGTTCTCGAACAACTTCTCACAACTGGCGGCGGATGGCAAGACCAGTTTGGTGGCGTTCTGCACGGCGCAAAACTCCTTCAGACTAATGCCGGATTCGACCAATGCCCGTCAGTCAAGTGGTTGCCACAGCAGTTGTACACGAAGCCCGAATATGCGGCGTGCCATCTGCTTTACTACACGGGCATCACTCGCACGGCAAAGCAGATTCTTGCCGAAATCGTTCGCGGAATGTTCCTGAACTCTACCGAGCATCTCGAACTTCTTGCCGAGATGAAAGAGCATGCGCTCGACCTCTACGACGCTATCCTGCGCGAGGATTTCGACCGCATGGGACGCCTTATAGCCAAGACTTGGAAGCAGAACCAGCGACTCGACAGCGGAACAAATCCGCCAGAGGTGCAGAAAATCTGCGAGATGGTGAAGGACTACTGCCTTGGCTACAAGCTGCCGGGTGCAGGTGGCGGAGGCTTCTTGTACATGGTGGCAAAGAGTCCGGAGGCAGCATTAAAGATAAGAAATATCCTTACCTCAAATCCGCCTAACGAGCGTGCTCGCTTTGTGGATATGAAACTAAGCGACAGCGGTTTGCAGGTAAGCAGAAGTTAATTTTGATATGCAAGAAAACAAAACATCATTGGTAAGGACACGAGATGGCAAGAATTATCTCGTGCCTTTCTCGCTTATAACATTATTGTTCTTTCTGTGGGGATTTGCAAACAGCACCCACGGAGTTCTGAACAAATTCTTTCAGGATGCTCTGCAACTGAAGAGTACCGATACGGCATGGATTCAGGCTATGGTCTATGGTGGATATTTTCTTATGGCTATTCCGGCAAGCAAGATTATCAGTAGGTTTGGCTATAAGACAGGCGCACTTACCGGATTGTGTCTCTTTGGCGTTGGTGCGTTGCTTTTCTATCCAGCAAGTACAACGCTTAGTTTTACGTTTTTCCTGTTCGCCCTTTTCGTTATGGGCTGCGGAATGACTTGCCTCGAAACGGCGTGCAATCCGTATGCTACGCGACTTGGCGACCCTGAGACTGGCGTTCAGCGACTGAATATGGCGCAGACCTTCAACGGACTCGGCTGTATTGGCGGTCCTGCAATCGGTCTGCTCGTATATAGCGGAGATACAGAAACCGCAGCAACAGAAGACGGAATGTTCAGAGTGGCTCTGCCTTACATCTGTATGGGCTTGACAGCCTTTGCCGTGGCTCTGTTCTTCTCGTTCATCAAGTTGCCTGATATTCGGGACGTTAAGTCGCAGAATGTTGATGAGGCTGACGCTAAAAGCGGACTGATTTACAACAAGGGATTTTTGCTTGGTGCGCTGGCGTTGTTCATGTATGTTGGTGCTCAGACGGTTCTGAATTCGTATTTTATCGGCTACACAACATCGCTTGAAGGACTTGAAATCTCGCCAAAAACGGCATCTCTGTTGCTCGGATTCGGCGCAATGACTCTCTTCCTTCTCGGGCGAATAATCTGCAACTGGGTTATGAAGTTTGTCGAGGCACCTAAGATTCTTGCAGTCTTCAGCATCGGCGGAGTTGTAACGATGTTTCTAATGGCAATTCAGATTCTCGGTTCATCGGCAAATCTGGCAATGTACATGCTGGCGTTCTTCTTCGAGAGTCTGATGTTTCCTGCCGTCTTCGCCCTCTCTATCGAAGGACTTGGCAAGAAGGACACGCAGACGGCTTCGGCAATCCTGATAATGTGCATCGTCGGTGGTGCTGTCGTGCCAATCGTAATGGCTTGGGTTGAGAATGTTACGAGCATGGCATTTTCGTTCGTCGTACCATCGGTTTGCTTCCTTTTCGTACTTATTTTTGCTTTGTATAAAGTGATTTTACTAAAAAAAGCGAATATTTAGTCAAATAATAAGTCCTTGTGACAAAAAAGTTCGGATTGCATTTTGCATTTCGGACTTTTTCTCTATCTTTGTGTGAGATAAAAGTAATTGTTAAAATGAAGTCATTTAGACATATCGTTTTAGTCGTACTGGTTTTATTTTTGGGGATAACAGATTGCTTCGCAATTAGTACAGATAACAAAGCGGGCAAGAAGTCGGACATTGCCCCAATCCTTGGCGACATTGCATGGCAACAAGAAGAGCCATTCAACATATTATGTCCTAAAGTGGACGGCGACAGAACTGTGATAGGCTGCGTTTCGGCGGCGCTGTCACAAATTTTCATGCACTATCAGAAACCCGTGGAGAGAACGGTTCCTATAACCAACGTCTTCGACGGAACTTGTCGCAAGCCTGTCAGATACGAGTGGGGCAAGATGCGTCATTCTTACAATAAGCCTTACAAGACAGAAGGTTATGACGAAGCCGACTCGGCTGTGGCAAATCTGTGCTACGACCTTTCGGTTGCTTTGCAGACGGTTTTCGGCACAACGGGCTCGGATATGAAAGCGCCGGTCGACTCTGTGCCTATCTGGCTGAGCCGATATTTCGGATACAATGGTGTTCGAGTGTATCGTCGCAGCGGATATTCGTATGAGAATTTCGTAAATATTATTGATTATGAACTTGAGCACAACCGTCCGGTCGTTCTTCTCGGAAAGCGAGTCTTCTTCCAAGATGGAAAGATAGGTCATGCCTTTATCTGCGACGGCAGAAAGGACGGGCTTTATCATTTCAACTGGGGCGACGGCTCGGGAGATGCAGTTTATGCAAGCCTCTACGAACTTGTGCCGCCTTACGATGAGTGTGGAACGCCAATGTGCGGATATACCA
>JAEEGI010012380.1_pt1 | contig 18268 bp, 12 predicted proteins | sample 8958751 | NCBI WGS metagenome assembly JAEEGI01 (sample SAMN16246545, study PRJNA631951) | gut metagenome | biome: gut microbiome; feature: rumen; material: KS-attached | host: Bos | place: Iran: Karaj | collected 2018-10 | reverse complement strand
TGGTCATGAAGCCGGGGAACATACCGAGGATCATGGCAACGTTCATGAGCTTTTTACGGGCGCTGAAACGGAGACGAGAGAAGGTGTAAGCAACCGCCAGAACGGAGATGGTGGAAATAACGCAGCTGAAAATCGCAACTACGAAGGTGTTGAGGAACCATCTCGGGAAGTTGATAGCGGAGGAACCTGAGCTTGCGAACAGGTCAGCGTAGTTTTTGAAGGTCCACTCGTGAGGAATCAGGTAGGGAACCGCGATGGTGGACTCAGCGCGGAAGGAGTGCATCAGAAGATATGCGAAGGGCGATACCCAGATGATGCCCATAATAATCAGGATCAAGTAAATCAGGCCGTTCGAGATAATTCTTCTCGCCTTATAGCTTTTTATCATGAGAACGCCTCCTCATCCTTCATAGACTTCGAGTTGTTGTATACGATCAGCGAGATAGTCGCGCAGACAATGAATACGAGAATACCGATTGCCGCCGCGAGACCGTAGTCCTGGGTATCCATGGACAGCTTGAACAGCCATGTAACAAGGATATCGGTACGACCCGCCTGATAGTAATCCTGCGTGGTGGGACCGCCGCCTGTCAGCAGGTAGATAACGTTGAAGTTATTGATATTGCCGACGAATGTGGTGATCAGCTGAGGTGTGGTAACGAAAATCATGTACGGGAGAGTGATGGCGGTGAAGGTCTTGACGGGAGTAGCGCCGTCGATACGCGCGGACTCGTAAAGATCCTCAGGAATGTTCATCAGAATACCGGACATTGAAAGAATGGTATAAGGAATACCAACCCAGATGTTGACGATTACAACCGTCGCACGTGCCATGAAGGTCGTGCTGTTGAGGAACTGGATCTCTATCGTCTCCGTTCCGCCGAACAGGTGGCTGATATCGGTCAGAAGAACGTTGATAGCACCGTTGACCTGGAGCATCTGGTTCATGAGAAGCAGGGATACGAACTGGGGAACCGCGATAGCGATAACGAAGAGAGTTCTCCAGAGACCCTTGAACTTGATACCCTTCTTGTTGATCATCAGAGCGACGATCATACCGAGGATATAGTTTGTGAAGGTAGCGAGAACCGCCCAGAGGAGTGTCCAACCTGTCAGCTCAATGAAGGTCTTGCCCTTCTTGGCGCCCTCAACGAGGTTGAAGAGCGAGCCGAAGTTGTCCATTCCGACCCATGTGAACAGGGTTCCGGGAGGCATGTGCTGCTTGTCGTAGTTTGTGAACGCAATAAGGATCATGAAGATGAGCGGGAGGATGTTGAAAACAGCGATCATCAGCACGGGGAAAGAAAGAAGTGTGATGTGATACTTGCCGTCCAGGAACTCCTTGACGTCATGTCTGAGAGAGGTGGGCTTTTCGCCGTTTTCTCTCATTACCTGATGCTTATATGCGTCCTTGATATTTGCGATGTAGATGGCGAATACAACTACCGTGATAACGATGGTAAGTACGGAGTAAAGCAGGATAAGCATTGAGTTGTCGCCGAATACCTGCTTCGGGATACCGTTGACCTTCTGCATGGAAGTCTGTACGGTACCGAGGGTACCGAACTTGGAGATGTACTGCCAGCCGAAGAGTGTGATGTAGAGAATATAGAGCACCTCGGTAATGAAGAAGAGGATACCCTTGTAGTATTTACCCTTGTGCAGGTCGCCCACGCCAAAGATCAAATACGATAATTTAGTCGCCCAGTCACCCTTTGCGAAGGTGGTGCCGTAGTTCTTGAAGCCCTTGCCGATACCGGTGAAAAATTTCACGATGGCCTTGCCGATGCCAACGAAGAAACGTCCCACCGATTTGGGAATTGACTTGAGAACCTTCTTGAAGTTGTAAGCAAACCTCTGGAAAGGATTGAGCATTTTATATTCAACAAATGTCATATAAGCTCTCCTTTGAATAATTTGAAAATCTCTCTTTTATTACGGGTATACACCAAACTAATAATATTCTATTACGTTTTCTCCCATAATAAAACATTATTCGTTTGGTGCAGTCGAAAACGTAAATCAGCCGGCACTTCGGGGCACCGCAGAGCAGCACCCCGAAGCTTAATTCCGGGTAATAAAATATTCAGATGTTTGTTGTGCGATTAGCCTTCGTCACGTACGTTGGCAACGGTGTCCTTGAGGAGCTTGGAGAAGTAAGCCGCGTCGTCGGGATCGGTGTCGTCAGCTACGAGCTTGTTGCCGAGGTTGCCCATCGGATCCCAGAATGTGGGAGCGATGTTAACCTGTACGCAAGCGTTCTCGGACTGCTGCTTGATAGCCTGCTGAACAGCGCTCTTTGTTACAACGTCCATACCCTGTACGTTCTTGTTGGAGGGACCCCAGCCGAGCTTTTCAGCTCTCTGCTGCTGGCAGGTCTCACCTGCGAGGTAGTATGCGAGAACCTGAGCTGCTGCGGGGAACTGGGAAGCAGCGTTAACGCCGATGTACTTATAACCGAAGAGCGAGATGAGCTGCTTGTCGGTGCCGTCAACATTGATGGTGGGGAGCTTGGCTGCGCCGAAGTTGTCCTTCAGAGCATCCTGGTCAGCGTTGGTGTTCCATGAACCGTCAACGCCTGCGCCGAGTGTACCGGTCGAGAAGCCGGAAGCTACCTGAGCGTTGTCAAGAGAGGTGAATGTGCCCTTGTACTCGTGCATGAGCTTGGAGAACGCCTGCAGAGTCTTGACAGCCTCAGCCTCGTCATAATCTGTGAACTTCTGGGTTACGCCGTCTTCCTCGAGGCCGTCGATCTTAACGCCGGCGGTGAAGGCGAATGTGCAGCCGTAGAAGCCGTTGCCGCAGTTGAAGATGAACTTCTTGCCGGCTTCCTTACAAGCAGCGAGAACGTCCTCGAGCTTGCCTGCCTGCTCGTCGGAAACAACGGTCTTGTCGTATACGAGATAGTAGCCGTTATCGTTGGTCTCGGGATAAGCGTAAAGGGTATCCTGGAGAGTACCGGCGGTAACGCAAGCCTCGGAGTTCATGTCTGTAACAGCCTTGGCGAACGCTACGGGAGCGATAACCTTAGCGTCAACGAGCTTGTTGAGCTGGTCAGATGCAAAGCTGAATACGTCAGCAGCGGTGGAAGCGTCGTTCATGAGCTGTGTGCCCGCGTCGCCTTCGCCCTGTGCTACAACTTCGATCTTTGTGAATGTCTTTTCGGGATAAGCAGCCTTGAAGGCCTCGATCTGCTCTTTTACAAGAGATACGGCCTTATCGGGAGCCCATACCTTCAGGGAGATGTTGTCCTCGTCGCCGAACACGGAAACATCTACAAGGTTAGCGTCCTTGACCTCAGCGCCGCCGTCATCGGAGCTGCTCTGAGTGTCTGATCCGCTTCCGCCGCTCTCGGTGTTGCCACCGCCGCCGCAGCCGGCAAAAACTGTTGCGGTCATCATGCCTGCCAATAAAATGGCGAGAATCTTTTTCATTGGAATTTCCCTCTTTCAAAAAAAATATTTTTTCGATGGAGCAAATTGCACAAAGGGCAGTCCGCTTCACTAATTAAATAATATCAAAAAGCGGAGCAAATTGCAACTGGTTTTGTAATTTTTAACTAACTTGTTAAAACTTTACTAAATTTTTGTTTAAATTAACCCGACATTTTTGATAATTTTCTCATTTAAACAAATTATATGATTCTATTTTGTGCATTATTCCTGTTGACCTCTTGTGCATACTGCTCAATCGACGTTTCTCTATTTAAGGGAAAAGCACGATTTGAGCCCTTCGCAGGGGCGGTTTTTCAGCGGCTCTAAAAATTTTGCCGGATTTTTTAGTGAAAATTAACCAATCTTGCATGACTTATAATTTCTTGCGCTTTCGCCGCCTGAGGTTGTAATTGGCAGCTAATACTGGTATAATAATTACAGCTCAGGGCACTCGCTTGTGAGACACGCCCGATCTGAACCAAAACAACAAAGGAGATTTTTTCATGAAGCTGTACGACCTTCTCAAAGACGTTGAATACACCGTCGTCCGCGGCGGCAATCCCGATATCAAAGACCTCATCTACGACTCGCGGAAGGTGAGTGACGGCACCGCCTTTGTCGCGCTCAAGGGAGCAGCCGCAGACGGCCACAAATACGCCGCTTCCGCCATTGAAAAGGGCGCAGCCGCGCTGATCGTCAGCGATGACATCGACGCCCGGATTCCCGACGGCGTGGCTGTTGTAAAAACCGCCGACACACGCCTCGCTCTCGCGCTGATGAGCCGCACCTTCTTCGGTTACCCCGAGCGCGAGCTCAAGACCGTCGCGATCACCGGCACCAAGGGCAAGACGACCACCACCGCGATGATCGCTCAGATTTTTGAGCTTGCGGGCATCAGGACAGGCACGATAGGCACCCTCGGAATCGTATTCGGCGGCGAAACGAGAAAAACCGACAACACCACTCCCGAATCCTACGAAATCCAGAAGGCTATGCGCGACATGGTCAACGCGGGCTGCAAAGCGTTCGTGATCGAGGCGTCGTCGATCGGTCTGAAGGCGAGCCGCCTTGCGGGCATGACCTTTGACGTCGGCGTGTTCACAAACTTCTCGAACGACCACATCGGCGGCGTCGAGCACAAGGACATGGCGGAGTACCTCTACTGCAAGAGCCTGCTTTTCCGTCAGTGCAAAAACGCCGCGGCGAATATCGACGACCCGAGCTGGGAGAAAATCACCGCAGACTTCAAGGGCGATATCCTCACCTACGGCTTCTCTGAAAACGCGAAGCTCCGCGCGAAGAACGACAGGCTGCTCTCTGAGGGCGGCTTCATCGGCGTTCACTTCGAAACAGAAGGGCTTAAAACCCTCTCGCCCGACGTAGGAGTCCCCGGAAAGTTCAACGCATACAACGCACTCGCGGCGATAAGCGCGGTATCGTTCTTTGACATCGACGACAAGGCTATCCTCGACGGTCTGAAAATCGCCCACGTCAAGGGCAGAGTCGAGCCCGTCAAGGTTCCCGGCAACTATTCTCTGCTGATAGACTACGCCCACAACGCGCTCTCGATGGAAAACGTCCTGACGACCCTGCGCCAGTACAACCCCAACCGCCTGATAACCATGTTCGGCGCGGGCGGCAACCGCCCCAAGGTGCGCCGCTTCGAAATGGGCGAGACCTCGGGCAGACTGAGTGACCTCAGCGTGATCACCGAGGACAACTCGCGCTTTGAGGACGTGATGGACATTATCGCGGACATCGAGGTCGGACTGCACAAGACCGACGGCAAGTACGTCGTCGTACCCAAGCGCAAGGAAGCTATCCGCTACTGCATGCTCAACGCTCAGGACGGAGATATCATCGTCCTCGCGGGCAAGGGTCACGAGGATTATCAGGAGATCAAGGGCGTGAAATACCACATGGACGAGCGCGAGCTTATCGCGGAGATTATCGAAGAAGAAGGACTTTGATAAATTGAAAATGAAAAATGGAAAATGAAAAATTAAGGGTCGCTCCGCTCCGATTTTCAATTTTCAACTTTCAACTAAATAACGGCTTCCGTGCGGAAGCCGTTTTCTTTATGCCTTTATCACTTTCATATTATATTCATAATCCTTATTCATTCTGAACGCCGCCTCTGCCCCTTCGGTGAGCCAGAGGGTATTTTCTTCGTCGAGCAGAATGAACTCGAAATCGGTGTGACTGCGCCAGTACTCCTTCGCGCCGTCAATTCCCATCACAAACAGCGCCGTCGACAAAGCGTCGCTCTTTGTTCCGCTGTCCGAAATCACCGTCACCGACACCGTGCCGTTATCTGTCGGGCAGCCTGTCTTTGGGTCGATGATGTGGCAGTAACGCTTGCCGTCCTGCTCAAAATACCTCTCGTAGCTGCCCGAGGTCGCGACTACCTTACCGCTGACCGAGACCGAGCCGAAGTACGCCGCCGTGTTTTCGGGGTCGCAGATGCCTACGCGCCATTTCTCGCCGTTAGGCTTCTCGCCCACCGCCGCGACTGTGCCGCCGAGGTTGAGGATCCCTGCTCTGACGTTGTTTTGCTTCATAAGCTCGACCGCCTTGTCCGCGGCGTAGCCCTTCGCAACGGCTCCGAGGTCGAGCTTCATTCCGCTCCCGAGATAAGCCCTGCCGCCTGAGAGGGTGATTTTTCGGTAGTCCGTGTTTTTTAGCAGGTCATCTATCTCGCTTTCGCCGGGTATGCGGTAGTTTTTGTCGATGAAGCCCCACGCCTCGACGAGCGGATAGACCGAGATATCCAGCGCGCCGTCTGTGTCCTTGCACAGCTCGAGCGCCTGAGAGAGCAGATCGGCGGTATCTTCTGAAAGCTCCGCGCTGCCGATTTTATTCAGCCTGCCGATCTCGCTTGAGTCGTCCTGCGCGGAGAGAAGGCTGTCAAGATTCTCGATTTCGGCGCGGATCTCGGCGGCGGTATCGGCGCTGCCGTAGATATCGATTTTCATAAAGGTGTCCATGCTCTCAAAGCTCTCGCTTGCAACATTCGAATAGCCGCACCCCGAGAAAAGCATGAGGCAAAAGAGAATACAGATTACTTTTTTCATATCAGTTCCAAAAAAGGGCGGACAAATGCCCGCCCTGTAGTTTTTCAGATTTATGATCTTTTCCACGCCGCGGGCGCGAAGAGAAGGAGCAGAGGATAAAGCTCAAGTCTGCCCGCGAGCATATCAAACGACAGCACGCACTTCGCGAAAGGCGAATAGAACGTGTAGTTGCCGACGGGGCCTACGTCGCCGAGACCCGGACCCGTGTTATTGAGGGTAGCCGCGACTGAGGTGAAGCTCGTCACAAAGCCCTTTCCGTCGATCGAAACCAGAATGAAGCTGATGACAAAAATCGCCATGTACACGACGAGGAACACAGAGGTACTGCGCATCGTGTTGTGGTCGACGGTCTTGCCGTCCATCTTCACCTGACGGATATTCCGCGGGTGAACGAGAAGCAGGAATTCCTTCTTAGCTTCCTTCGCGAGCAGGAGCAATCGCGCGACCTTGAAGCCGCCGCCCGTACTGCCTGCCATCGCTCCGAGGAAGGTCAGAAACATTATTATCGACTTCGAGAGCATCGGCCAGTGGTTGACGTCTCCTATGCCGAAGCCCGTCGTGGTTATGATCGACGAGGTGTAGAAGAACGACTGGTGGAACGCGTCGTAGGCGGTCGGATAGAGCGGCATGATATTGATGCCGATTATGACCGTCGACAGCACGATGAAGCCGAGGTAGAACCACAGCTCCTCCATCTTTGCCGCCTGCAGGAACTTCCGCGTGATGATGAGGATATAAACCGAGAAGTTCACGCCGAACAGCATCATGAATACCGCGATAACCGTCTGGAAATAGTAGGTGTCGTAGGCGGCGATGTTCGCGTTTCTCACGCCGAAGCCGCCTGTGCCGGCGGTCGCGAAGCTGGTGTTTATCGCGTCAAAGAACTCCATGCCGCCGCAGAGCAGGAGGATCATCTCCAGCATCGTCAGTCCGAAGTAGATGCCGTATAGCATAGCGGCGTAGTGGCGCATCTTGGGCACCGCCTTGCCGACGATCGGACCCGGGCTTTCGGCGCGCATGAGGTAGATATTCTGCTGGCCGCCGAGCTTCGGGATAAGCGCGAGCAGGAACACGATTACGCCCATGCCGCCCAGCCAGTTCATAAGGCTGCGCCACATCAGCATTCCGTGGCTGAGCCTCTCGACCTCGACGAGGATCGTCGCTCCCGTAGTGGTGAAGCCCGAGATAGTCTCAAACAGAGCGTCGATGTAGTTCGGTATCTCTCTGCTGAGGAAGAACGGCATTGCGCCGACAAGCGAGAGCACGATCCAGCTCAGAGCCGTCGCGCAGAAGCCTGCCTTCTGGTAGAGCACCATGTTCTTCGGCTTTTTCACCTTGACGGCGAGCACGCCCAGAACCGCGCTGACAATACCCGTGCCGAGGAAGTACAGCGCCTCGTGTTCTCCGTAAATAATTGAGGTTACGGTGCACAGCTGCATTGCCGCGCCCTCGACTATCAGAACCCAGCCGAGGATATAGACAATCAATCTTTTATTCATAACCAATCCCTCAGCGTCTGCTCAGAATGTCGTCAAGGTCCTTGAGGCCCTTGTGCTTTGTGATAACGACGACGGAATCGTCGGGCATGACGGAATCCGAGCCTGTCGGGAGAATGATCCTGCCCCTGCGGGCGATGGAAATGATCTGCAGATCGTCCTTGAGGTTCAGCTTTGAGAGAGGGATATTAGCGACGCGGGAGCTGCTCTTTACGCGGAACTCAAGCGCCTCTACCCTGCCCTCGTTGAGGCGGTAGAGCGTCTCGACGTTGCTGCCGAGAGAGTTCTGTACCGCGCGGATATAACGGGCAATATACTCGCCCGCAATTTTCTTCGGGTTGATGACGCACTCGATGTTGAGCTGCTCAACGATCGAATCGAAGTGCGCGTTGTTGACCTTGGTGATGATTTTCGCGCGCGAAACATTGCGCACGTACATTGAAACGAGGATATTCTCCTCGTCGTAGTCCATCAGGGCGATCACGCCGTCGGCGTGCTCGATGCCCTCGCTGAGAAGCAGATCCTGATCCATGCAGTCGCCGTGGATAATGACCGCCTCGTGAAGCAGGTCGGAAAGCTCGTCACAGCGCTGCGGGTTCTTCTCGATGATCTTAACGCCGATGCCCGCCTTGAGGAGTCTCTGCGCGAGGTAGAACGAGATCTTGCCGCCGCCGAGAATGATGACGTCGCGGCTTCTGCCGATGTTGATGTTAGCCTTCTTGAAGAACTTCGCGGCGATCTCGGGCTTTGAGATGACCGTTATGCGGTCGCCGCCGTGAATGACGAAGTCGCCGTTCGGGATAAATACCTCGCTGCCGCGCTCGACGGCGCAGATACGCACCTTGCCCTTGAGGATATCGATCTTGCTTATCTCGCGGTTTGCAACGGGGCTGTTCTCGGGGACGTTGACCTTGATCAGCTCGACCTGACCCTTTGAGAAGCTGTCGATCTCGAGAGCGCCGGAAAAACGCAGAAGGCGGCTGATCTCACCCGCAGCTGTCATCTCGGGGTTGATGAACATCGAGAGTCCGAGGATATCCTTGACGCGGTAGAGGTCGTTTGTATATTCGGGATTGCGCACGCGCGCGATAGTATTCTTACAGCCGCAGGCGCGCGACATGAGGCAGGTGTAGAGGTTGACCTCGTCCCTCGCCGACGCGGCGATAACCAGATCTGCGGTACCCGCGCCCGCTTCCGAGAGGGTTTCGTAGGTCGCGCCGTTGCCCTCGATGCCCATCGCGTCGATGGAATCTGAGAGGCGGTTCACAGCCGCGCGGTTGATATCTACGACGACGATCTCGTGTCCCTCGGAATTCAGCTCGGCGGCAATCGAGGTGCCGACCTTGCCACAGCCCACAATTACTATTTTCATAAATTGCTCCACCTAAAATACATACGGGAGATAGTGATATCCCCCGAAGAATTTGTATATATAGTATAAAAAGATAATACACCTTTTTAGTGCAAAAATCAAGCCGATTTGTCAATTTCTTTTTGCGATTTGCCAAACATATGATTTTCCGCAATATACGCAAAACATCTTGCATTTCACGCCGTACGTATGATACAATAATTGTATAATAATAACGGGAGGACGCGTTATCGTGAAAAGGAACGGATATATCTCTTGGGACGAATACTTCATGGGAGTCGCGCTGCTCGCGGCAAAGCGCAGCAAGGATCCCAACACTCAGGTCGGCGCGTGCATCGTCGACAGCAATAATATCATTCTCTCGACGGGCTACAACGGATTTCCGTACGGCTGCTCCGACGACCTCTATCCGTGGGAGCGCGAGGGCGAGGATACAAAGTACAACTACGTCGTTCACGCCGAGCTCAACGCGATCCTGAACGCGCGCGGCAAGAACCTCAAGGGTGCGCGGCTCTATGTCGATCTCTTCCCCTGCAACGAGTGCGCAAAGGCGATTATCCAGTCGGGCATCGCCGAGGTAGTCTACCTGTACAACAAGTACGCCGACTCAGAAGCTACGCGCGCTTCGGCGAGAATGCTGCAGTCCGCGGGCGTGAAGCTCAGGCAGTTCAAAACCGACACCGAAACGATAGTCCTCGACTTCAAGGCAAACGCATGACGGACAGAATGGAGCGCCAGTTCCGCTTCGCGCTTGAGGCGGACAAGGAAAAGCGCATAGGACGGCAGACATACCTTTCGAACGGCGCTGAAAAGGAAAACGACGCCGAGCACGCCTGGCACGCCGCGCTGATGGCGATTCTGCTCGGCGAGTACTCAAACGAAAAAATCGACCTTCTTAAAACCGTGACGATGCTGTTAATCCATGATATGGTCGAGATCGACGCCGGTGACACCTACGCCTACGACGACAACGCAAAGCAGACCCAGCGCGAGCGCGAGGAAAAGGCGGCGGACAGGATATTCGGAATGCTGCCCGACGACCAGCGCGACAGGCTGCGCGGCCTTTGGGAGGAATTCGAGGCGGCTCAGACGCCCGAGGCGAAGTTTGCGAGAACGATGGACAACATTCAGCCCGCTATGCTCAACTGCGCCACCGACGGACGGGCGTGGAAGGAAAAGGGCGTGAAGCTCAGCCAGATCCTGGAGAGAAACAAAATAACTCCCGAGGGCTCAAAGGCGCTCTGGGAGTACTCGCTGAACAATTTCATCATGCCGAACGTGGAAAAGGGAAGAATTATAAATAATTGAAAATGTAAAATGAAAAATGGAAAATTGAGGGTCGCTTCGCTCCGAGTTATATTCGGGTGCGGGCAGCGCCCGCCATTAATTTTCAATTTTCAACTTTCAATTTTACATTAACAAACGCAAAAGGGCGGACATGATGTCCGCCCTTTCGGGTTATCAATTATTCGTTATGCAAGTCAATGCTTACCAACGTGTATTAAGCGCAGCCTTGGTGCTCATCTTCGCTGTGCGGGGCTTTCTGGTGGTTTTTCTGAGGAAAATCAGAGCAACCGCACTGATCACGATGATGGTGAGTACAAGCCAAATCCAGATGTTTGCCGCTCTCTTGATCTGAGCGGTCTGACCCTCAGGCACTGCGGAAGCAGCGCCCTGAAGCGCCTTGTCGGCAGCCTTGTTGGTCTTGTCAACAGTGTTTGAGCTTGACGCGAGCGCATTGCCCGAACCGTTGCCGTTGCTGTTGCCGGCTGCAAAAGCGGAAGCGGAATCTGCGGTAGCGGGAGCTGCCACGCTGTCGTCGCTGTCAGCGGCGGCATAAACGGGGCCTGCAACCTCTTCGTTGAGAACTGAGAGAACGTTGGGGTTATATACAACGTCGTCGCTGTTCATAGCGGCAACGGTAGCCTCGTCCATCTGTCCTGTTACGTCAAGGCCGTTGCAGAGCTGGAACGCCTTGATAGCGTCGGCGGTGTAGTCGCCGTAGAAGCCTGTGGGCTCAATTCCGAAGTATCCGAGCTTTGCAAGCTGAGCCTGCATCTCGTATACCGCGTCGGTGAAGTCGCCCTCAACGGGCAGAGCGGGCTTGACCTCGAACTCTACCTCGGTCTCCTGACCTTCGGCAGCCTCTACGGTCTCGTCAGCCTTCTTCTCCTCCTCGGGAGCTCCGACTTCGTCTGTATCCTTATCGTTATCAGCTGTATCCGCAGCTGCTTCTTCTGTCTTATCTTCTGTTTTATCTTCGGATTCGTTCTTTACGTTGGCGCGAGGGGCTTCATCGGAATAGAGTACCTCTCTGTCTGAACCTGAAATACCGTCGACTGTGACGCCTGCAGCTTCCTGGAAAGCTCTGTACGCCTGCTCGGTAACTCGACCAAAGTCGCCGTCAATCGCGCCGTCGTAAAACCCAAGCTCTGAAAGGCGCTTCTGGATCTTCTCTACCTCGTTGCCGCTTGAGCCGTATCTGAGGAGAGAGGTCGAAGACTTTGACGAACCTGAATTAGACGAGCTGCTCACCGTTGCCGAAGTATCGGTCGGTGTTGTGCCCGAATGACCCTTTGAATCGAAATAGTATGTAGTACCGTCTATTTCTCTTGAGGTGTTGACGATATACTCGCCGTCCTCATAGTAATAGTAGTTGCCGTTGAACTCTTCCCAACCGTTTTCGGGGTAGGTTACAGCGGTGAGCTTGAACCAGCAGTCCCAGTTGTTCCAGCCGCCGATCTCCTGATAGCATACGCCGTATTCGTCGCCGCGCGCGTCAACCTCCATACCGTCCTCGATATAGACGCCGACGTGACCGGGTCTGGAAAGTCCGAGACCGTGTACTCTGGGTACACCGTTGGAGACATAGCCCCAATCTCTGCCGTTTTCCTGTGCGTCGGAAAGCATGCTCATTCTGTTGCCGCCGCAGTAGGACCAGATAAGTCCCGAACAGTCAACGGCACCCGGGGTTGTTCCGCCCCATACGTAACTCCATCCCTCGTCATAAGCGTTGAGACAGTATTCTGCAAGACCCGCGCCTGTGCCTGAAGCGCTGGCGTTCAGACCGCCGAACACACATACACTAGACACGGTCAGTGTACTCAATATCACAGCGGTAAGCTTTTTTATCCTGTGCATCGTTATTACCTCCAATGTCCGACAAGTGCCGATATTTTTCCGGGTGAATCGGTTCATTTTCCGTTACGAAAAATGACAGCCCGAAATGCACTTGTTAACAAATTTGTAATAATTATATCATCAGAGTTTCAAAAAATCAACCCCTAACGCCCATTTTTTTGAAATCGAATTATATTTCTGGCAATTTCCCTAACAATTTTCGCCTCTATGTGCGATTTTTGGGGTTTTCCTAAAGCAGTGATTGCAAAATTGTAAATTCTTTTGTAATAATTGGGAAATACTGGAAGCTGGTAATTGAAAACGGAAAATTGAAAATGGAAAATTATGGGTCGCTTCGCTCCGAGTTATATATATAATAGAAAGGTATGACAAAGACAGCCGCCCTGACCTGACGATATCACACGCAGCGGAAAGATGAACCAATAAAATGTGCCCGCTGGCACTTTACTTTGGAATATTGTTGTGTTATTATATATTAGTATAGGTGGTTCTCTGTCGATAACCGCCCCTCACGTAATGTTGCATAATGTATTGCCGATGTCGCGCGAAAATTTATGTAACACTAAAAAAATACTCTCAATAGCTCGAAAAAGATTGACAAAACTTTAACAATCATATAGAATAGTGTCAGTCAACGAGCTCATTGACACACAGAAAGGATTTTTAAAATGAAAAAAGTCATCTGCGCAATTCTCGCATGTACCATCGGAGCGGTAGCTGCGGCTTCACTCAACGGCTGCGGCTGCAACGGCAGCAAGCCCTCCTCGGGCAACCAGGAGAGCAAACAGGGTTATGAGGTTGTAGCGACACAGCCCGACCTCAAGGACGAGACCTTCGGCTTCTATATCCTCAACGAAAAAGAGGTTATCCTCACCCGTTACTTCGGCTCACTCACCGACGTTACGATCCCCGACAGCTTCCAGAACTACACCGTTACCGCGATCGGTCACAGCGTGTTCAATAACGACGGTCTGAAGTCGGTCACCATTCCCGAAACCGTTACCGACATTCAGGACTACGCCTTCGCGAGCAACAAGACTCTGACGAACGTAAAGCTCCCCTCGAACCTCAAGCACCTCGGCACCAACGCCTTCTTCTACTGCTCGGGTCTTGATACTATCGAGCTGCCTGCTTCCCTCGAGAAGATCGAGCCCTTCGCATTCTCCGCTGCAGGCCTTAAGACAATCGTGATCCCCGAGAGCCAGACGCTCACAGAGCTTCCCCAGTTGATGTTCCATCAGTGCCCCAACCTCAAGGAGGTTGTAATTCCCGCGACAATCACAAAAATCGCCGACGATACCTTCAGCGAGTGTCCCGCAGACCTCACCCTCAAGGTAGCCTCAGGCTCCTACGCCGAGCAGTACGCACAGGAGCAGGGCATCAGCTATGAGGCGGTATAAATAAAAGAGCCAATCATTAAACCGGCAAAAGCGAGGTAGATAATATGAGTACAAAAGAGTATCCGATCGTAGAGAGCGCCGAATCCTTCGCCGCCGCGCTTGCGCGCGTACGCGAGGCTCAGAAGGCGTTTTCCACCTACACACAGGAACAGGTCGACGCGATTTTCCTGGCGGCAGCGACCGCCGCTAACCGCGCAAGAATTCCGCTCGCCAAGATGGCTGTGGAAGAGACCGGCATGGGTGTAGCCGAGGACAAGGTCATCAAGAACCACTTCGCCTCGGAGTACATCTACAACACCTACAGAAACACCAAGACCTGCGGCGTGATCGAGGAGGATCCCGTGGCAGGAATCAAAAAGATCGCCGAGCCTATCGGAGTTATCGGCGCGGTCATTCCCACCACCAACCCAACCTCGACCGCGATCTTCAAGGCGCTTGTCTGCCTTAAGACCCGCAACGGTATCATCATCAGCCCTCACCCCCGCGCAAAGAAGAGCACTATCGCCGCTGCCAAGATCGTTCTCGAGGCTGCCGTTGAGGCAGGCGCTCCCGAGGGCATCATCAGCTGGATCGACGTGCCCTCGCTCGAGCTCACCAACCTGCTCATGCAGGAGAGCGACTGCATTCTCGCGACAGGCGGCCCCGGCATGGTCAAGGCGGCTTACTCCTCAGGCAAGCCCGCTCTCGGCGTAGGCGCCGGCAACACACCCGCTATCATCGACGAAACCGCCGACATTCTGCTCGCGGTCAACTCGATCATTCACTCCAAGACCTTCGACAACGGCATGATCTGCGCCTCAGAGCAGAGCGTTATCGTCGAGAAGAAGATTTACGCCAAGGTCAAGAAGGAATTCAAGGCGCGCGGCTGCTACTTCCTCAACGACGAGGAATGCGAGAAGGTCAGAAAGACTATCATCATCAACGGCGCGCTCAACGCGCGTATCGTCGGTCAGAAGCCCGTGACTATCGCGAAGCTCGCCGGCGTTGAGGTTCCCGAAACGACAAAGATTCTTATCGGCGAGGTCGAGAGCGTAGATATCAGCGAGGAATTCGCTCACGAGAAGCTCAGCCCCGTTCTCGCTATGTACAAGGCGGAGAGCTTTGAGGACGCTATCGCAAAGGCTGAGCAGCTCGTCGCCGACGGCGGCTACGGCCACACCTCTTCCCTCTATGTCGACGCGATCAACTGCAAGGACAAGATCGACGAATTTGCGGCTCATATGAAAACCTGCCGTATTCTCGTCAATACACCCTCGTCACAGGGCGGTATCGGCGATTTGTATAACTTCAGCCTCACTCCCTCGCTCACCCTCGGCTGCGGCTCATGGGGCGGCAACTCTGTTTCCGAGAACGTCGGCGTGAAGCACCTGCTCAATATCAAGACGGTCGCTGAGAGGAGAGAGAACATGCTTTGGTTCAGAGCGCCCGAAAAGGTTTATATCAAGAAGGGCTGCATGCCCGTCGCACTTCAGGAGCTCAGGGACGTTATGGGCAAAAAGCGCGCCTTCCTCGTCACCGACTCCTTCCTTTACAAGAACGGCTACACCAAGCCTATCACCGATAAGCTCGACGAAATGGGCATCACCTACACCACCTTCTCCGACGTTGAGCCCGATCCGTCGCTCATTTCCGCACAGAAGGGCGCCGAGGCTATGCGCTCCTTCGAGCCCGACGTTATCATCGCGCTCGGCGGCGGCTCCGCTATGGACGCTGCGAAGATCATGTGGGTACTCTACGAGCATCCCGACGTAGACTTCCAGGATATGGCGATGCGCTTCGTCGATATCCGCAAGCGTATCTACACCTTCCCCAAGATGGGCGAAAAGGCTTACTTCATCGCTATCCCGACCTCCTCGGGCACAGGCTCCGAGGTCACTCCCTTTGCGGTAATCACCGACCAGGAGACAGGCATCAAATATCCTCTCGCCGATTACGAGCTCATGCCCAACATGGCTATCGTCGACGCTGACTTCATGATGTCAGGCCCCAAGGGTCTGACCGCCGCCTCGGGTATCGACGCGGTTTCCCACGCTCTCGAGGCTTACGCTTCGATGATGGCTACGGACTTCACCGACGGTCTGGCGCTCAAGGCTCTCAAGGTCATCTTTGAGTACCTGCCCGCCTGCTACGACAACGGCATGAACGAGCCCGTTGCGCGTGAGAAGGTCGCACACGCCGCCACTATGGCAGGTATGGCGTTCGCAAACGCCTTCCTCGGCGTATGCCACTCAATGGCTCACAAGCTCGGCGCGTTCCACCACATCGCTCACGGCGTTGCAAACGCCCTCATGCTCGAGCAGGTTATCCGCTTCAACTCCGCTGAGGTTCCCTCAAAGATGGGTACCTTCCCCCAGTATGACCACCCCCACACCCTCGCGCGCTATGCTGAGATCGCTCAGTTCCTCGGCTTCGGCGGCAAGAACGACAAGGAGAGCGTTGAGAACCTCATCAACGGCATCAACGAGCTCAAGGCAAGGGTCGGCATCAAGAATACAATCGCAGATTACGGCGTTAAGGAGGAGGACTTCCTCGCTACCCTCGACGAGATGACCGAGCAGGCGTTCGACGACCAGTGCACAGGCGCCAACCCGCGTTATCCGCTCTTCAAGGAAATCAAGCAGATGTACCTCAACGCCTACTACGGCAACAACAAAGACGCGGTTTAATGCGCGGAAAGGGGCTTTACCATGAAATTTGACAATGTTCTCGCCGAGAGAAAAAATAAGGTCATCTACCGCGACGGCGACCTCGCTGTCAAGGTCTTTGACGAATCCTTCCCCAAGTCCGATATCCTCAACGAGGCGCTCAACCAGGCGAGAGTTGAGGAAACGGGACTGAATATCCCCAAGATCGAGGAAGTCACCAAAATCGACGGCAAGTGGGCTATCATCTCCGACTTCATCGAGGGCAAGACCCTCCAGCAGCTTATGGACGAGAACCCCGACAAGCTCGACGAGTACCTCGAGCTCTTCGTGAACGTCCAGATGGAGATCCTCGGCAAAAAGTGTCCGCTGCTCAAGAGACTGCAGGACAAGATGCAGGACAAGATCAGCAGCACAGACCTCGACGCAACCACACGCTACGAGCTGCACACCCGCCTCGCATCGATGAAGCGCCACGACAAGGTTTGCCACGGCGACTTCAACCCCTCGAACATCATCATCACTCCCGACGGCACTCCGTTTATCCTCGACTGGTCGCACGCCACTCAGGGTAACGGCGCGGCTGACGCGGCGAGAACCTACCTGCTCTTCTGTCTGAAGGGCGACAAGGACCTCGCCGAGAAGTACCTCAAGCTGTTTTGCGAAAAGACAGACACAGCGCGTCAGTACGTCAACGCGTGGATGCCGATCGTCGCGGCTTCTCAGTCCGTAAAGGGCAACCCCGAAGAGAGAGAATTCCTCCTCAACTGGGCAAACGTCTGCGACTGGCAGTAGAAATCAAAAGGACTGTTCTCCGAGGAGAGCAGTCCTTTTTTAGTTGAAAATGAAAAATGAAAAATTGAAAATTAAGGGTCGCTTCGCTCCGGTTTATATTTTCGGGTGCGACTTCAAAAGCAGCATAACAAACGCCGTTGCGGGTGACATAGGCGGCAGGACGTTTATACCCAATTCATCAAACGCCTGCTTGCTCTCGTAGTCAAAGCCTTCCTCGCTGCCTGTCAGGTACAGCGGTACGCCTGCTGTGTTTGCCGATTTGCAGAAGTTTTTAAAATCCTCTCTCGCGGTCGGCAGAGTTCCCGAGTGATAGCCCTCGAGCAGCACAGCCTTTGCGCCGTCAACTGGCGGATAAATCATTCCCGGGTGCGCGCGCAGCCAGATAATCTTTCCGTTCGGCTTGCATTCGGAAAAGTCGCCCAAGCTCTCCTCCTCAAAATCGGGATTGAGCACGACCTCGCCGCCGACAAGCTCGGCAAAGTAATTATCGCGAAGGCTGAGGACGCTGTCGCTGTACGGCTGATGCGGCAAAAGGCTTGCCGCGCGGTAGATCATGACATTCTCGCCGCTGTTCCTGTACGATACGAAAACGCCCTTGCCGACTCCCGAGCGGATAAAATCAACCGCGCCGCGGAAGTTGTCAAGACCGTTTGAGCGGCTGTCTGACAGCGGATATGCCGCCGACACGAGCACAACGGGAATATCGCACAGCCCGAGCTTCAGTCCTAGGTACGCCGCCGTGTAAGGCAGGGTATCCGTGCCGTGGGTGACGATAACGCCGTCGCTGCCGCGCACGCTCTTTACGCAGTCAGAGAGCTTCTCCCAATGCTCACAGCCGAGGTTTTCGCTCAGTATGAAGTACGGAGAAAGCGTTTCAAACTCTACGCTGCCGTCAACAGCGCGGTACATATCAA
>JAEEGI010012377.1_pt1 | contig 18269 bp, 18 predicted proteins | sample 8958751 | NCBI WGS metagenome assembly JAEEGI01 (sample SAMN16246545, study PRJNA631951) | gut metagenome | biome: gut microbiome; feature: rumen; material: KS-attached | host: Bos | place: Iran: Karaj | collected 2018-10 | reverse complement strand
TGTGGTGATTTAATTATACCTAAAGGTGAGCCTCTGGCTCTTTTTTCTTTTATGAATTTACACCATTATATGGACATTACTTAGAATCCCTTATAAATGGCGTCCATAGCGCAAATTTCCAAGCAAAAATCCCAGCCTTTGGACGCCAAAAGACTCCTCTACGGCAAGTTCTGGTCCCCAAAACAATTCTCCGCCTTAAATTAAAAAAGGGATGCCGCTTGATGCAGCATCCCTTTCCCTATACTAACTTATTCCTCTTCAAACATATGCTCATTGTCTTCTGTCGGAGCTTCCGGAACACTTGGCTCCTCCACAGCAGGCTCTTCCACCTTCGGTGCTTCTACCTCCGGCGCAGTTGGGCGCTGGAATGTTGCCATTGGCGGAGTGCTCGGATTCTGTGGATCTCCAAATCCCGGAATCGGAGTCACCGGTGGAACACTGCGATAGAATCCCGTAGCGCTGGTGCCCTTCTGGTACTTCAATACCTCATACAGTGCTGCAGAGGTAGAGAACATGTAAGGCTCTACATAGAAAATCAATAATAGTCCGCAGGTGAGGAAGGACAACAGAATCCATCCAATGAAGGATAGATCCAACAGGAAAGCCTTGCCCTTCTCTCCCATCATCATCTGTTTACTAATGGCAAATGCCTCTTCCTTGGACATCTCCGGATGCTCTGCCAACAGGTATGGAATCATACGATACTCATAGAGCTTCACAATACCCGGAATAAGGAAGAGTAAGCTCCACAGAATCACATACAAATCCCGGAAAAATAGGATCTTCACCACGTTCCGATAGTTACGGTCGAATCCAAAACAAATCTCCTTGCAATCTGCCGGCTTCTGCAGGTTGCATAAGAAGAAGCGACTACCACCCATAGCAAGTGGATTGTTAATCAAAATAGTCACAACAAGGGTCACCGCAAGGGAAATCGCGCCAAATAACATCGCTACAAATAGAACGCCTAAATAATCCAATCCATCCAGGAACGTCTCGAGGGTCGTCTTATGGATATAAACGCTGTCATCATAGTCCCCATACTCTTCCCCGCCAAAAGCTTCATCAAAATCAAAGGATCCGAAATCATCTCCATAACCGGAATCAAAAGTAATATTGTTATCCAATCCGAAGTCGTTCCCCGGTCCCATCCCATAGGATGTCGGGTGCGCACCGGTATTGGTATAGATATCATCGTCGAAGTCCTCTTCGTAGGTACGCTCTTCCAATTCTTGGTTGGCTGTATCCGCCCATCGTGCGGTTATGGTCACAGCACTGGTCGACAGACCTGTCACTAAAAGAACTACAAGAACACTCTTCCAATAGTTTCTCCTGAATGCTGCTTTACCGCGTTGTTTTACTTGAGAAATACTCCACATATGCATGTCCTCCCTTATTTCATCATGTCCATTGTAGCACTACGACGTCGTGGTGCAAGAGTAAATCAGACCTCAACATCATAAATATCATCAAAAGAAATCTTGGTATCCACAATTTGTAACACACGACTGGTCACATCCATCCGGGCCACCATGCCGGTGACCTTCAGATATTCCTGGCCCTTCTTGTTGTAATATACCACCGTTGCAATCTTGCCACGTTCTAACTTATGCATCTGCTCATCCAGATAATCTTCCTGTTCCGGGGAGAGTTCTACCTTGGGTACCACAATCTTCTCTTTGGCTGCCATAGCTTCCGGAAGTCCCTTCACCGCGGCAAAGGGAAGGAATTGCTTCGCCCGCTCCGAAACCGGCATCTTATTCTTCGGTCTAGTCGCCACTGCGATGTCCTCCTATCTGGTGATTCCGTTCTCGGGTGGTGCCCTTCTCTTCTAGGTTCATGCCCTTCATCACCGCATCTTTGCCGAACTTCTGCTTCAGCTCAATCACTGCTTCCTGAATCTTGTGATTCCGCTCTAAGTCCGCCGCATCGGTAAAAAAGCTATACTGATGGAACTCCTCCGGGATCACATTATTACAGGAAATATTCACCCGACGAATGTCATAATTGGGATTGATAATCTCCTCATAGAGCTTCATCATGGCAGGGATAATGATCATATCCGCATTGGTATCGTCCCCTAGGTTCACCGTCCCGTGGGCCGGTGGCACATTCAACCGGTTGGAATAGCCCACATGCAAGGTAATGGACTTGGTAAGAAGCTTCTTCTCCACCAAATCCAAGCAGATGAGATCCGCCATCTCTTTGACAATGAGCTTGCCGTCTTCGTAATTGTAATCGCACATTAAGACCTGCCCGGAGGTAATACTCTTGGTCCGAGTGTGATAATTCTTAATGTCCGCAATGGTCACCGGTTCCCTGCCCCAGGCATGATCGATTAGTAGCTCTGCATCAATACCGAACAACCGATACAGTAAATCTTCATCCGCCCTTGCAATATCCCCCATGGTATAGATGCCGTATGGCGCCAACCGTCTTGCGATACCACCACCGATGCGCCAGAAGTCCGTTAGGGGCTTATGGTCCCACAGGGTCTTACAATAGCTCTCTTCATCCAGTTCTCCGATGAAGTCGGCAGCGTGCTTCGCCGTAATATCCAAGGCAATCTTGGTTAGATACAGGTTGCTTCCGATACCACAGGTGGCACGGACATGGACCGTATCATAAATATCCTGCATAATCCGCTGGCCCAATTCCTTGGCGGTCATGCCGTAGAGGTTCAGATACTCCGTCACATCCATGAAGGCCTCATCCACGGAATACACATAGATATCCTGCTTAGAGATGTACTTCAAATAGATGCTGTAAATCTCCGCGGAATAATCCAGATACTTCTGCATCCGAGGCGGCGCCATAATATAATCAATGCCCTTGGGAATCTCGAAGACGCGGCATCGGTTGTGAATGCCAAGGGCCTTCATGGCCGGCGAGATAGCCAGGCAAATGGTCTTATCCGTACGTGTTGGATCTGCAACAACCAGCCTTGTGGTCATCGGATCCAATCCACGCTCCGCGCACTCCACCGAGGCATAGAAGGATTTTAAATCAATACACAAATAGGTTCGTTTTTTCATGGGCCTATTATATCATATCTTTCGAAAGTATGTTTGTATTTTTGTGTAAAAAAGAAGGCCGCCGAAGCGACCCTCTCATAGTTTTTATAAGTTATTGTATGCGTTGTACTCGCGGCAGATTGCGTTCGTGTTTACCAATAGAATATTCATTGCAATGTAAGCACCGATTCCGCATAAGAACATACCGAACAAGTTCCACATCAATACGGAAGTACCATTCTCCTGGAAGGATAATCCGTAACGAGGAGCATTTCTCTGAAGACGGTTACCCATCTTGTAAACATAGTAGAAATGATAAATACCACAAGTAATAATGCTAAGTCCCAGATAAGCCCAGAAAGAAGTGGTATGATCTCCGTCACCGTCACAAGCGATGTTGATGTCACGCTCCAAGGTATACATCATATATAAACTATAGATACCACAGGTAATGATTCCAAGGAAGATGTAAGCCCAGATGCTTCGATCAGTCTTTAATGCGCCAGTATACATATTGTTATTGCCTCCGTTATTTACTGAATTTGCACTTGCCGGTGCTGTCGGATTCACCGGAGTGGTTGTATTTGCGCTAAAATCCGGTGTAAACGGATCATTTGCTTTGGTTGCTGCACTTGCTGCAGTAGCTGTTGCTGCAGTTGCTGTTGCTGCAGTGGCAACACCACCATTTACGGTTGTCTGCAGGTCTGCCCACAACTCTTTACCGTAATTCATTGCGTTCTTCACTTCATCTCCAGCCTGGAAGCCGCCGTCGGTCGGGCCAGCCTGCATGTTGTTGGTGATGAAGAAGTATCCTAAGATACCTGCGATAGCAAGTACCACCGGACGTCCGCTTACGGAGAAAATCTTCGGGCCATAGAAATCGCCGAAGGAAGCCAACTGAATGATGGCTGTCGCAACGGAATTCACAATTCCCATAGCTGCACTTGCTACACCTGCTACAAGAAGTACCACAAAGTACTTGCGGGATACTTCCTTGCTCCAGTTTCTAAATACTCCATAGAAGCTTACGGCCATTACTGCCGCACAAGCACCACAGAGTAATGTGAAAACAGCGATAATCAAATCACCGATGGCATATACCAGAAAATGGTACATATATGGATGGAAAATGGTTCCAATCAAAGAAAAAATAGTTCCGATACTGCTAAATACCGCGCGAATGGTATACAAACCGTACAACGCCATCATAATCAGTGCGAATACCTGCAACAGATTCATGCTGGAGGTATCTCCGATAAAATCCTTACCACCGGTTGCCTTCTGTGTCTGATTCGTTGCCTGGTTGTACGTATTCTGCTGTGCACCGGTCTGCTGTCCGTAGAAGGACGCATCTACCTTCGGTGCTTCTTCGGTGACAGTCTCCTCAGCTACAACTTCCTCTGCAGCTTCTTCTACCACTGCCTCCGTAGCGGCCTCTGTAGTAGTCTCTTCTACAGTTGCCTCTTCCACTGCCTCAACTACGGTCTCGGTTGCTTCATCAGAAGTGACCTTGGTGCCGCAACTTGGGCAGAACTGTGCACCTTCCGGAATCTCGGTGCCACAATTGCTACAAAACATATGTTACTCCTCCTCAACAAGTTTTATCTCCGCAGAACCATTCGAATCATACGAACGAAGAATCCATCCTGAGGACGAAATACCACGATATTCTGATGCGGTATGGTCAGTCGATACAGATACACCGCAATTGCCACAACACAAATCGCTGCGATGATTCCGTAATAAACTTTTTGCGAAAACCTTTTCCTCAAAAGAATAACAAATGTGGCAAATATTGGCAACAAAAATAATGGATGGTAGAAAAACGCACGGCGCAAATCTCCGTGCAAAAAATACCACCATGCCCGGGTCATCCCGCACCCAGCGCAGGATACGCCGGTTAGGAACTTGATCGGACATCCGATTCCCGTCACAAAAAATAAACCATAAGTTGAAATTATCGCCAAAATTGCAGACACATCTCCACGTAATTTTTTCCGCATTAGACTGATCTCCCAAACGTTCTTTGTCCACCATCATAACACAAAAGTCCCTGCTTGTTACAGCAGGGACTTCTCTCGCCTATCCAATCCCGTAGGCACTCTCTAGCTTTTCTTGGGAAATGTGTTCTTTCCAACGTTTCCGATGCTCCATCTGGCGCTGGAAGTTGGCTTCTGCAATCTCCTTGTGTTCCTCTCTGCGCTTGGCTGCGGCCTCATTCAGGGCTTTGCGCTCTGCACGGCGACGTTCTCTTCTGGCCTCCAGATTCCGCTTCTCGTTCTCGGACTGCCGACGCAGTTCCTCATCGTCCTTGGCGCTCTGCTTCACCACGTCCTGGTTGGCTTCGTCCTGTTCTAAGGCCTTGCCATTCTGGGTGGTGGTTACGACGCCGTTATTTACCGTGGTACTTTCCATGACCATCTCCTGCACCTGTTCGATGGCCTGATGAATGACCATATCCACATGCTGCAGGGTGCTTGCAGAACCGCTCTCCCTAAGGAAGATGCCGGTGGAGCGAAGCATGGCTGCCATACCGCCCATGGAATCCGTCATGGAGAAGTCTGTTTTTTCTTCTCCAAGATAGATGGCACCAACGTCTGCATCCTTCAAGCTCATCAGGATGTCTTCGCCATTCTCGCCCTTGCACCATACACGAAGCTTATCAAAGATTTCATCGTTCTCATCGATCCATCCGTTACCGTCGGAATCGTAGGCACGCAAATCGCCGAATCCGTCTCCGCTCTGGGCTCCGAAGAGCTCCGTACCGTCGTTAATCTTGCCGTCTCCGTTCTTATCCAAGGCCAAGAATCCGCTGCCGGCGCCTAATTGGTTAATCTCCTCCTCGGTACCGTCCCCGTCCAAATCAAAGAAGAAGGTTTGATCCGATACGGATAAGGTCTCTCCGGAGACATTCACAACCAAAGGATCCATAAGCAGATTCTGGAACAACGGCGTCTCCACATTCATGTACTCCCGATAGCTTCTGCTCATAGAGATATCAATGGAGAATTCCAGACTTCGGCCATCCTCCGTAAGTGCCTGTCCCTGTGCATGGAAGCAAGTGGCCTCATACTCACTGTAGGTGTCCACCTGCTGCACATAGGTGCTACTCAGCCCGGCGGAAGCTACCATTCCACCGGATCCGGCAGTGAAGATGCCCATACTCTGCATCATCCGCTGCCACAACATGCCAAGCAGATCATACTGCATCTTGCTGGCACTGTTCGCCGTCGAAGACATATCCGTTTGCCCAATGTCTGATACCGCGATTCCGTTCTTGTTATAAGGATTTCCATACATGGTTCCATTCCCGCCATTCCCTGGCAAGTAAGTATCATACTTTGTTCCAAACATGGATGCGGCAATGTTCTGAAAAGCCTTGGCGCCCTGTGCTTCCAAGGATCCTCTGCTTCCCATCTGCCATGCCTGTCGACTGGCGTTCATTTGAATTGTGCTTTCTGCAATTTTCATTTGCACGACCTCCCTTTCCAGTCACAAAATATGACGTTCTACGAATTACTTCGGATGGGAAAAGTCCCGTCACTAGAGCCTTGGAACCACCTGTCGGGGAAATGGAATGAATCGTACAAAAAGAATGGCCCCCGCCACTACCCACGCCGGTAATGACAGAAGCCATTCTATATACAAAAGTGTGTACACACACTGTTTCCCTATTCGGTTACTTCCTTCTTGGATGCATAATACTCTTCGAAGAGCTTATTGGCTGCATCTAAGGTATCCTTGCTAATCTGCGGGAGATCACGGCCCCATGCCTTGGTTGCTTCCTTGAAGCCCTTCTCCATAGCGGACTGCATCTTCTTCATTTTCTCTTCGTCATCGCCGGCCAATGCACTGGCAAAATCGAAGAGACGCTGGGAAGTCTGCTTCACGCCCCAGTAACCGTCTTCGGAGATATCCTCCTGGGCCTGTTTCTTAGCAGCTTCGCTCACCGTTACTTCACCGTTGGCGAACATCTTCCATACGCTGTCGTCCTCCGTTGCAATGGCATACGCCTTGCCCTGACCATTCAAGGTCTGACGAACAATATCGAGGAGCTGATTCATACGATTGGCCTGGTCTGCCTTCAACTGCTGTACCAGAGCAGCACGATCTTCCTCGTTCATCTTATTAATGCTGTATGGGGATTTGGACTGGGCGGCCTTCTCATCGGACTTCTCGTATACTGCACCCTCTTCTACCGCCTTCTCAACCACTTCTTCGGTCTTTGGCTTCGGCGTTGTCTGGGTGGAAGTCGCATAATTATTAACCACCGCATTTACATTCATTTCAATTGCCATATGATCATCCTCCTTGATTCTTAAAAGCTTTTGCACGTCCGTATGCAAGCGAATAGACATAGTAATAGATATCTTTCCTATTGTATCGGTTCAATCGTCAAAAAACTGAACCCCTTCTACCTATATTTTACAAAAATTTATCGTAAGCTGCAACGAAGGCGCTGTAGCGATCTCTGGCCATGTAAATCTCGTCTCCGTTATCCATTTCAATGGTATTCTTAGAGTACCCGTGAATGTGCTCCATATTCACAAGGAATCCTCTGTGACACCGGAAGAACTTCGGTCCTACCAGGATTTCAATATCCTTCATGGAACCATAAACCTCGATTGGTTTTCCCCCGGTATGAATGTGGAGCTTTTTTCCGGAATTCTCTACGTAGAGAATCTGGTGCTCCTTAAACATATATTGCATTCGCTTGGTGCGAATAATAATCGTTGCGTCAATCTTGTACTCGAACTCAGCATGTTCAACCATAGAAGCCTCCTCATCAATAAAAAAACACCTACTTCCGGATCCATCCGAAAATAGGTGCCTTCCTTAGCTGTATCTTCACAAATAGTATCGACATTCCGTCGGTAAATCTTAAGAGGCCAATTTCTTTTTTTGCTGATGTCCGGTAATCTTCACCGCAAGAGATCTTGGTAAGATGTATCCGGCAATCACTGCCAGCTTCATGGTAAAATTCGGAACAATAATCACGCCCCGCTTATCCATACCCTTGATAGCTGCCTTCACACAATCCTTGGCACTGATGCCCTTCAATGCAAAGACCACGTCTGCATTGGCATTGAACTCCGTATCGACAGGTCCCGGGCACAGGGCATGTACACGTACATGGCTCTTCTTCTCACGAAGCTCCACTGCAACGGCACGGGTTAAACTGGTCACATAGGCCTTGGTAGCATAATAGGTTGCCATATAAGGGCCTCCCGGCAACAAGCCTGCAGAGGAAGCCACATTCAGGATAGAACCGGAATCTACCGCAACCATCCGCTGCAAGATGCCCTTGAACAGGATGTGCATCGCAATATCATTGAGCTTCACCATGGAGATTTCCCGCTCTAAGTCAGTTTCAACGAAGGAACCGGCCAGACCGAAGCCTGCGTTATTGATAAATACATCGATGGTCTCATCCTTCAGTGCATCCAACAAAGCGAAGCATTCTTTTTTCTTGCCAAGGTCAAAGATGTAATACTCCACCGGCACATCCAACTCTTCCTGAAGCTGCTTCAGGCGGTCTTCTCTCCGTCCGGTCACAAGCAATCGATAACCCTTGGCTGCATATGCTCTGGCAAATTCCATGCCGATTCCGGAAGTTGCTCCGGTAATTAATGCTGTCTTCATGCAGTATCCCCCTTATTCGTTGTCAGACTCCTCAGCCTCACCGTCATACTCTTCATGATCATCATCTAGGCAAGGATCCACCATCATCTCACGGTTTACGACGCGCTTCTTGTCACGCTGCTCTTCCACGCGAGAAGACAACATCTCCTTCACATCCTTCGGATGCTTCACGCTACGAATCTCTAAGTTGTGAGCGCTGTGATCGGAAGTAGTAAGGAAAATAGAACCAACCCCGAACAACCGCTGTCCCAAGGTTGCCTTATACTGGATATCCAGTACACGATAGAGGCGAATCTCCTCCTCGTTGATGGTGAAGAATCCGGTCTTCACGAAGAGACGGTCATCCGTCAAATCATATACCGTAAAACTCCACGGCAATCCAAGAAAGGTACGCTTTCTATCATGCCAAATCACTTCCCGCTTCATTTTCTCCATTGTGTTTTCCTCCTTTTGATCGTCCCTTATTTGTCGCTAATCTTATTCCACTCGTATGGGGTTGCCTGGTATACATAGTAGTTCAACCAGTTGGAATAGAGCATGTTGGCCGTGGATCTCCACTGTAACAGCGGTTCCTTGGTCACATCGTTATCCGGATAATAGTTCTTCGGCATATCCACGTAATCCAAGCCCTTATCCATATCCCGGCGGTATTCCTTATCCAGGGTCATACGGTCATATTCCGGATGTCCCATACAGTAAATCTCGCTACCGTCCTTCTTCATGCACAACAACAGTCCCACTTCTTCGGACTCTGCCAGGATAATGATATCCTCAAGCTTCCGTACCTCTTCCACATCTACCGTGGTATTACGGCTGTGGGGTACATAGAAGTAATCATCGAATCCACGAACCAGCGGCACCTTCCGATGCTGTACCTTATGGGCAAAAATACCGAAGATCTTCTTGTCCATGATGTGCTTCTTGATGCCGTACTTGTGGTACAGCGCAGCCTGTGCGCCCCAACAGAGGTACAAGGTAGAGGTTACATGGGTCTTGGCCCAATCCATAATCTCGGTAACCTCCTTCCAGTAGTTCACCTCTTCGAATTCCATCAGCTCCACCGGCGCACCGGTACAGATCATTCCGTCGAAACACTCCTCCTTCACATCGGAGAAGGTGAGATAGAATTCATTCAGATGACTCTTAGACGTATGAGTTGCTTCATAGGATTCGGTAGTCAAAAACGTAATATTACATTGTAACGGAGTGTTGGACAACATTCGAAGAATCTGCAACTCCGTATCTTCTTTGAGCGGCATGAGATTCAGAATCAAGATCTTCAATGGACGGATATCCTGGTGCATGGCACGGTCTTCATCCATAACAAAGATATTCTCTTGCTCTAAGATTGAATATGCAGGTAAATTTCGTTGTGTCTTAATTGGCATGTTCCAACATCTCCTTTATAGATTTCTTGTTATTATACTCTATTTCCCTTCGGAAATCATTCGCATAACATCTGCTTCCGATAAAACCGGAATTCCAAGGGCAGTTGCCTTGTCTAATTTGCTGCCGGCAGCCTCTCCCGCCAACAGGTAGTCCGTCTTCTTGGATACGGAACCGGTGACCTTGGCACCGTTGGCTTCTAACAGCTCCGCAGCTTCCTTACGTCCTAAGGATGGCAGCGTTCCGGTAATGACTACGGTCTTGCCGGAGAATACACCGCCCTCTACCGCCTTCAAGGTGGTTGCAAAATTCAGGCCATAGGAACGAAGCCGTTCAATGACTTCTACATTCTGCGCTTCCCGCAGATATTCATAAATGCATCGTGCGGATACCTCTCCGATATCCTCCACCTGCATCAACTCTTCCATAGAAGCCGCCATCACCGCATCGATGGTACCGAAATGCTGTAATAAGGACTTGGCTGCCGCCTTGCCTACGTTTGGAATGCCAAATCCGGTAAAAAGCTTCGCTGCATCGTTGGACTTGGATTCTTCGATGACCGCTAAGAGCTTATCCGTATTCTTCTCTTTTCCAATATAGCCGTTGGCAATCAACTCCTCCCGCTTCTCATGGAGGGCGTAGATATCTGCGATATTTCGAATATAACCTTCTCTAGCCAGTACCTCGATATAAGCGCTACCAAAGCCCTTGATATCCATGGCATCACGACTGACGAAGTTGATGATGTTACGCTCTAACTGTGCCGGGCAGGTTGCAGAGGTACAACGGATATCCGCAGTATTCTCTTCTCTTGCCGTCTTGGCTCCACACACCGGACAAGTATCCGGAATCTTGAATACGGATACGCCTTGTGGGTGTTTATCCTTCACCACCGACTTAATCTTCGGAATGATTTCACCGGACTTGTACACCAGCACCGTATCCCCGATGCCCACACCAAGCTCATCGATAAAATCCTGGTTGTGCAAGGTTGCACGGGATACGGTGGTACCACAGAGACGAATCGGTTCAAACACAGCGGTCGGATTGATACGTCCGGTACGACCAACGGATAATTCAATATCTAGAATCTTGGTCTCTTTTTCTTCCGGCGGATATTTGTATGCAACAGCCCAACGGGGAACCTTCGCTGTATTTCCTAGCTGCTCACGATCGCTGTAGCGGTTGATTTTTACTACGGCACCGTCGATATCATATGCCAGGTTGCCGCGGTTCTCCCCGATGGCACAGATGGCATCCCACACCTCTTCCTTGGTGTGGCAGACCTTATAATCCTCAATCACGGAAATTCCCTGAGACTTCATGTACTCATAAGCCTCCGTATGGGTGGCAAACTCCCGTCCACGAACCTGCTGTAAGTTGAAGATGAATAAGGATAATTTGCGCTCCTTCAGGATGGAAGAATCCAACTGGCGCAGGGTTCCTGCCGCACAGTTTCTCGGATTGGCGAAGGTCTTCTTACCAAGAAGTTCCTGCTTCTCATTTACTGCATCGAAGTCCGCATTTTTCATGTAGACTTCTCCACGAATCTCTAAGTACTCCGGCGCATCGGAAAGGGTCTCTACCACGTCATCAATCATTCTGGCGTTCACCGTAACGTCCTCGCCGAATTCGATACCGTCGCCGCGGGTCTCTGCCATAACCAGCTGTCCGTTCTCATAACGAAGGGCCATGGAGAGTCCGTCAATCTTGTACTCTACCACGAACTCCGGATCCACCAACTTCTCCTGCATCTCTTCTACGAAGTGATCCACGTCTTCCTTGGAGAACACATCCTGCAAGGACAACATAGGCACATTGTGTCGCACCAACACACCGGCTTCCCGCTTGGCAGAGCCGCCTACGTGCTGGGTCGGAGAAGCTGCATTCACTTCTTCCGGATACTGCGCTTCCAACTGGCGCAACTCCTGCATCATCATGTCATATTCATAATCCGTAATCTCCGGCTCATCCTGGTTGTAATAGAGATTACTGTGATACTCTAAGGTCTTTCTCAGCTCTTCGATACGAGCCAAATCTTCCTGCTTACTTGCCATACTTCTACTCCTAACGATCCCCTGCCAAACGACGGCGTAATTCCCGCTCCTCTTCCGGTGTCAGCTTCCGATAGCTTCCTTCCGGAACATCGCCCAAGGTAATATTTTCAATGCGGATACGCTGCAAATCCTCCACACGCATACCGCAAGCCTCACACATACGTCGAATCTGACGCTTCCAGCCCTGGGTCAAAATAATGTGGAACTGGTTGCGACTGGTCTTTTTCACCTTGCAAGGACGGGTCTTCTTGCCCTCTTCCTCGATATAAACACCGGCAGACATTTTCTGAACAAACTCTGCGGTAATCTCTCGATTCACGGTGACCAGATATTCCTTCTCGTGATAGTAACGGGCCTTCAGCAATCGATTGGATAGCTCCCCGTCATTGGTCATGAGAATTAACCCTCTGGAATCCTTGTCCAGTCGTCCCACCGGATAGAGGCGAATCGGATAATGGATATAATCCACGATGTTATTCTTCTCCATCTTCTCGGAGGTACATACAATGCCCTTGGGCTTATTCACAAGAAGGATCACCTTCTCCTCCACCGGAACTACCGGCTTACCACAATAAACCACCTTGGCTGTGGGCGCGATGCGCGCTCCTAAGGTTGCAGGCACGCCATCCACCAATACATGGCCGGCTTCGATCTGTCGGTCCGCCTCACGTCTGGAGCAAACCCCTGCATCCGATAAGTATTTATTCAAACGTACATCTTCCATTAAATGACTCCATTTTGTAATAAAAAAACGGAGACCCGTTAGAGTCTCCGCTCATTGAACTTCGAATTGATTATTTCAGGAACTCTGACTTGATATATCCCTCTTTGCCCTTGTAGGTAACCTTGGTCCAGCCTTCTGCGTATGGCATGACAACCGTTACCTGCTCACCGGCATATGCAACTGCAACCTTAGAAGCAGTCTCGCTCATAGAAGAACGAACATTGACGGTGCTGGACAATGTAACCACATCACCCTTGGAAAGGGAGGAGGAAGTATCTTCCTTCGTATCCTCGGTAGTCTCCTCAGATGCAGCATCTTCAGAGTAATCCTTGATGAATTCCACGCTGACATAACCAACGCCACCGTTGTATTCCACCTCTGCCCAAGTACCATATTCATTGTACTTCTTCAAAACAGTTCCTTCATCTACCTTGCCAAGTACGTTGGCACCATCTTCGTGATTGTCACGTACATTGATGCGGGCGGTAGTAATGACCTGTGTTGCGTTGGCTTCACGCTCTGCCTGCTCTGCTGCGGCCTGCTCTGCTGCGGCAGCATCAGCGGCTGCCTGCTCTTCAGCGGCCTTCGCTTCTGCAGCTGCCTGTTCTGCGGCTGCTACCTGTGCGTTGTACTCTGCAGCCCACTGCTGTGCTGCGGTTGGCAACGTAGAAGTAACGAATGCGTTGAAATCGGAATCGCTCTCAACCAACTTATTAAACTCGTTCTGTACCTGAGCCTGAAGGGCCAGTACATCCGGCTGCTGCTCAAACTCAGCAATCAAAGCAGAAATGGTAGAATCCATTGGCTGCTCACTGTTCTCCTGGTTATAAGCACTGTAGAGATTGTTGATGTAGAGCTTGCCCTCATCATCGGTCTCCACATAGAAGAAATCCAATCCAGGTGCTTCACTGGTAAGGTTCGCGAACTTAATGCTTACCTTCACGGAAACAAGGAAAGACTTCTTATCTGCACCACGCTTGGTATAAATGTCCGTAATGTTATAGCTCTCAATGTAATTGGACATAAAAGAGATATAGCTCTGCTCAGCCTCGGAAACCGGGTAAGCAATGGACTGTAAGGATGTTAAATCATTGTTGGCATAAGCCTCATAGTAGCTGCTAACCAACTGTAATAACTCTTCGTCTTCGTTCTCGACATTGACCTCTTTGAACTCCTGATATGCACCGGACATTGGGTCTGCCTCACTGGCCTTATCACCGATACCGAATGCAAGCAGCAATAACATTGCAATACATACGATACCTGCTCCGAAGTAACGCTTCTCCTTCATGATGAAGGTTCCTACCTTACTGCAGAGTTCCTTAAATTTATCCATATCAAAAGAAGGCTTTGCTTTCTTATTATCTTCCACAATAAATCCTCCTATACACGCACAATCGTATTATACCTTCGCAGAAAAAACTGCGAAGATATAAAAATGTAGACGACTGGATTCGAACCAGCGATCTTCAGAGTCGGAGTCTGATGCGTTATCCAGCTACGCTACGCCTACATGTCACACGACGAATCTATCTTACCAAAGTGAGTATCCAAAGTCAACGAACCGAGGGGATAAAAGCCCTGCAAATTTCCGCTGCAATGTCCTCCATAGACCGATCGTCTGTCGCCACTGTAATGTCCGCTGCAGCCTGATAATGCGGGAGTCTTGCCTCCATCAATTCCGTAATTCCTTCAATGGTCTTACGGCCCTTAAGAAGCGGTCGATTCTCATCTCTGGCTACTCTTTTTAAAATGGTCTCCGGCTTGGCACTTAACAGGACAATATGGCCGCCGCGACGCATCTCTTCCACATTCTCTGTCCGCATGGCTACACCTCCGCCACAGGAGATGATGCGCTTTTTCTCTTTGGTTAATTTCTTTAAGACTTCCGTCTCCACCCGGCGAAAATACGCCTCGCCCTTCTCCTCGAAGATCTGGGGAATCGGCATGCCTTCCTGTTCCACAATCAGCGCATCCGTATCCATAAATCGGCGATAGGTCATCCGAGCCAGCACCCGACCAATGGCGGATTTGCCGCTCCCCATAAAACCTACCAGATAAATATTGTTCATGCCCTTATACCTCGTAATAACGGTGAATCACCGCCAATGTTTCTTCCAAGTCCTTATGATTCAGCTGTCCCGGCGCACTGGCCATCCGATCCGCTCCAAAGGTTACACAGGAGCCGAAAATCTCACCGCTGATGCGGCTGAGCATACCGATACGTCCCATGGACATGGTCACAAGAGGAACATCCTTATTGCGGAACTTAAACTCTTCCGTAACCTCCAGAAGGTCTAACAAGTCCTTAATCTTCTGTGGCATCACAGCCAGTTTCACCATATCGGCGTCTGCCTCTGCCATGGTCTCGAGACGTTGTAGCATCTCTTCCGTAGACGGTGTCTTGGAAAAGTTATGATGTGAAGCAATGACCAACGCGCCATGCATCTGCAGCGTATGAATCAGGCTCTTTGGATCATTGTAGGTAAAATACTCTACGTCAATCAAGTCCGCACAATGACACTTCGCGATCTGCTCCAACAAGGCAATTCGTTCCTCTTCTTCCAGATGCACATTGCCACCTTCCGCATCGGTACGAACGGTCACAAGAAGTATGGTCTCTGCCGTCTTATTCCGAAGAATCTGCAACATCTCCCGCAGCTCTTCTTCATCCAAGAGCGCTTCATAGAAGTCCGCTCTCCATTCAATCATCTCTACGCCGGCATCAACAAGCGCATCTACCGACTCAATAATATCTGCTTTTTTGCTGTGAACCACCGGCACACAAATCATCGGTGTTCCACGGTCAATCATTTTCCCTTTGATAATCAGTGGCATGTTTTCCCTCCTAATTTCCATTTCTAGTATAGAATACACGGCCCTGCTCTTGCAAGGCGTAGGGGCAAGATGTTTGACACTTCCTTGGCTTTCTTCGTATAATAAAAATCGGTAATTTACTTACCGGAAGGAAAGGAAAAGATGAAAACAAACATACTGGATACTAGCATTAGCGGGCATACCAATCTGTTATGCCTTCTCGGCCACCCGGTGGAGCACAGTATTTCTCCACGGATGCATACCATTGCCGCCAATCATTTGGGCTTGGACTATGCATATCTGGCCTTTGATATCACCGAAGAACAATTGCCAACTGCCGTTAACGCGCTGCGCCTCTTTGACTGCCGTGGTTGGAATCTGACCATGCCCTTAAAGCGCACCATCATCCCCCTGTTGGATGAGCTATCGGAAGCTTCTGCGCTGGCCGGTTCCGTCAATACCGTAGTGAACGACCACGGTCGCCTCATCGGTCATACCACAGACGGCATTGGTTTTATTCGTGCCTTAGAAGACCGCGGTTGCTCTGTGAAGGGAACCAAGATGACCATCTTAGGTGCCGGCGGTGTTGCAACCCCAATGATTGCTCAGGCTGCCATGGACGGTGTTCGGGAGATTTCTGTTTTTAAACGTAAAAATGCAACTTTTGCCGAAACCGAATCCTTTGCTCATAAGATTACCCAGCAAACGTCCTGCCGGGTTACGGTTTATGATATGGCGGATGACGCCGCTCTTCGTCGGGAAATCGGCGCAAGCCAGATTCTTGCCAACGCCACCAACGTCGGTATGGGGGATGATGCGACAAGCCTTGTGGATCCATCTATGTTCCACTCCGACCTTGTGGTATTTGATGCCATCTATCATCCGGCCAAGACCACACTGCTTCGGGATGCCGAAGCCGCCGGTGCCACCATCATTAACGGGGAAGGACAACTTCTGTTCCAAGGCGCAGCAAGCTTCGCTCTTTGGACCGGCAAGGAGATGCCAATTGACATCATCAAAGAGACCTGTTTTCCAAATCTAAATGCCTAACGGAGGAATAAACCCATGAGTTTTACTTATATCAACCCAATGCCATCTCCCGAAGAGATCAAGCAGCAATATCCCATGCGCCCGGAATTGGCCAAGTTGAAGGCCCAGCGTGACGCCATTGTTTCCGATATTATCACCGGCAAAGACGACCGTTTCCTTGTTATCATCGGACCATGTTCTGCAGACAACGAAGACGCCGTGTGCGAATACACCTCCCGCCTTGCCAAAGTTGCTGACAAGGTCAAGGATAAGATTTTCGTAGTTCCCCGTGTCTATACCAACAAGCCACGTACCACCGGGGAAGGCTACAAGGGTATCGCCTCCCAGCCGGACCCATTGAAGGCTCCGGATATGGTAGAAGGCTTAGTTGCCATGCGTAAGATGCACATCCGCTCCATCGAAGAAAGCGGTATGACCAGTGCAGACGAGATGCTCTACCCGGAGAACTGGGGCTATGTAGAAGACCTGCTCTCCTACGTTGCCATCGGTGCCAGAAGCGTAGAGGATCAGCATCATCGTCTCACCGTCAGTGGATTCGATGTAGCCAGCGGTATGAAGAATCCCACATCCGGAGACTTTTCCGTTATGTTGAATTCCGTATATGCCGCCCAGCATCCGCACCACTTCACTTTCGCAGGTTATGAGGTAAAAACCACCGGCAATCCATTAGCCCACACGATTCTGCGGGGCGCCGTATCCAAGCACGGCAACACCACACAGAATTATCACTATGAAGATATGATGCGCCTCTATGAGATGTATCAGGAAATGGACCTTGTGAATCCGGCAACCATCATTGATGCCAACCACTCCAATTCCAATAAGCAGTGTCGTCAGCAGATTCGTATCTGCCGGGAAGTCCTGCACAACCGCAGACACTCCGACGAGATTCGCTCTCTGGTCAAAGGTGTCATGATTGAAAGCTACCTGGTAGAAGGCAACCAGAAGATTTCCGACCATCAGGTCTATGGACAATCCATTACCGACGCCTGTCTTGGTTGGGAAGATTCGGAACAACTAATTTATACCATTGCAGATATGTTAGATTAGCAAAAACACCGGCGAACCAAACTCGCCGGTGTTTCTTATATTCTTCGAAGTGCTGCCAAGATGCCGGCGATGGTTTTCCCATCTTCCATTTTACCGGAGTCAATCATTGCCAACACATCTTCCATTTCCCATAATTTACAATCAATGGCTTCCGCATCATCCAACTGTTGGGTGCCTACCGGATAGATATCCTTCGCTAAGTACACATCAATGGCCTCATTACAGAAGGCCACGGTAGACTGCAAGGATAACAGTTTCTCAATATGATCACTGTCATATCCGGTCTCTTCCCGCAATTCCCGCTTGGCGCATTGCAATGGATCTTCTCCTACACTATCCTTCTGTCCTGCCGGAATCTCCCAGGTATAGCGTTCTAAGGCCGGTCGGAATTGCCGAACCAGAAGAATCTTGCCATCCTTCGTAATCGGAACAATACAAGCAGCCCCCTTCCGATGCTTCACAAAATCCCAAATCTCCGTATTGCCATTGGGAAGTAGCATCTCATCCTGATAATACTCAATAATGGTT
>JAEEGI010012374.1_pt1 | contig 18270 bp, 19 predicted proteins | sample 8958751 | NCBI WGS metagenome assembly JAEEGI01 (sample SAMN16246545, study PRJNA631951) | gut metagenome | biome: gut microbiome; feature: rumen; material: KS-attached | host: Bos | place: Iran: Karaj | collected 2018-10 | reverse complement strand
CACATGGAAAAGGAAGCAACCTCAGTTCCGGCGGAATGACAACAAAGCTTAAGGCTGCTGAGATCGTCAATAAAACCGGATGTGATATGGTTATCATCAATGGCAATAACCCTGAACTTCTGTATGATGTTATTGAAGGCAAACCAGCCGGAACAAAATTTCTTGGAAGGAAAAACTGATGCAGTCGACAGATGAGATAATCAATAAAGCCGTTCAGGCCAAGCATGCGGTCGCACTTGCATCATCCAGTAAAAGAAATGCTGCTCTGATTGCTATCGCTGATGAACTGATAGAACAGCGTCATTCCATCCTGAAAGCAAATGAAGAAGATATCGCAAATGCAAAAGGAACCATAAGCGATGTCATGATCGACAGACTTCGTCTCACCGAAGACAGAATCAATGGAATGGCAAACGGCATCAGGGAAGTTGCAGAACTGCCTGATCCGGTCAATGTACTGTTGAAAAGAACGTTCCGCCCGAACGGACTGGAAATAGACAAAGTGACCGCTCCTATGGGAGTAATTGCGATCATATATGAAAGCAGACCCAATGTGACTTCAGACTCTGCCGCCCTGTCCATCAAAGCAGGAAGTGCATGTATTCTGAGAAGCGGCAAAGAGGCATGGAAGAGCTCTGCCGCTATTGTTAAAGCAATGAAACACGGTCTGGAAATTGCCGATATTCCGACTGATGCCATTAATCTTATTGAAGATACAAGCAGACAAAGTGCCAATGAACTTATGAAAGCACATGGAAGAATAGATCTTCTCATTCCCCGGGGCGGAGCAGGTTTGATAAGAGCATGTGTGGAGAATGCCACTGTTCCATGTATAGAAACCGGAACAGGAATATGCCACATTTATGTAGATAAGGAAGCTGATATCGGAAAAGCCTTATCAATCGTCAGGAATGCCAAAACAAGCCGTCCCAGCGTATGCAATGCATGCGAGACATGCCTTGTCCATAAAGATATAGCTGATCAGTTCCTTCCCCTGCTGAAGAAAGAAATACCTGAAGTGGAACTCAGACTGGATAAAAGAGCCGCAGAGATCATTGAAGGCACACCAGCAGGTGAAAAGGATTTCTATACAGAGTATCTGGATTATATCCTGGCTGTCGGCATCGTTGACAGTCCGGAAGATGCAATAAGTTTCATTGAGAAACACAGCACCCACCATAGTGAATCCATTATCACTGAAAATAAAGACACTGCAGATCTTTTCCTGCAGACGATTGACAGCGCTGCAGTTTACTGGAATGCTTCAACACGTTTCACAGACGGCGGTGAATTCGGACTTGGCTGTGAAATGGGAATTTCAACCCAGAAATTACATGCCAGAGGACCAATGGGGCTTCAGGAACTTTGCACATACAAATACATAATCAAGGGAAACGGACATATCCGCTGATTATTAAAAAACCATGTGTGAGACACATGGTTTTTTAACTGATATATGGTTTTTATTTACGGCGTTCTATGACGTAGCGTGACAGCGCTTCGAGTCCGTCTCTGTATTTGTTATCAGGAAGCTTATACAAATATTCCAAAGCTTTATTAACAAATCTTTCAGCTTCTGCGTAACACTTTTCGATGATGTCAGAGTCTCTGACCATCTGAACAGCTTTCTTAATATTCTCTTCCACATCTCTGTGATTGAATATCTCAATTACAGGATTATCATCTGGATATCTTTCCATAAGCATGGAAGCCGGAAGAGTAAGTGTGCCCTGTCTGAGATCAGCACCCACAGGCTTACCTACATCTGATTCACTGCCGGTATAGTCCAATATATCGTCTACAATCTGAAATGCCAGACCAAGATAATACGCAAACTTATCAATATTATTGATCTGATCTTCGGAAGCATTTGATAAAATAGCAGCACTTTTTGTCGATAACTGGAATAGTGCAGATGTTTTCCCGGCCATTCTCTGAATATATTCATCATACGTCTGATTGATAACATATGATGAAAATGCCTGCTTGATTTCTCCCTTGGCAATAATAGCCAGCGTTTCTGTAAACAGCTTGAGTGTACGGATATTGTCATTCATTGCCGAATATTTCCCGGCAGTAGCAAACAGGTAATCACCAAGAAGTACGGCAAGATCTACTCCGTAAACAGAATTAATGGTAGGTCTTCCGCGTCTGAGATCAGCAGAATCTATCGCATCATCATGAACGAGAGTTGCAATATGCATCGTCTCACAGGAAATAGCCTGTTTGGTCAGCAGTTCTTTATCTCCGCCCAGCATACCGCCTGTCAGAAAAACAAGTGTAGGACGGAGAACCTTTCCGCCTACAAGAATCTGCTCAAGCATTTTCTGCATTTCAGAGAAATCGTTTCTCTCTTCTATGATCTCATGGAAACCATCGATAACTCTGTCCAGGTCATCCTTTACAAGATCATGTGCTTCTTTGAATTTCATTTTAGATATCATTTATCCGATACCCATTCTTTCGCGTTCTTCATCCACGATTTTTTCATCAAGTTTTGTGAACAACACAGAAGGCTGGCGCAGCTGCTGTCCCTCCTGCGGTACTACGATCTTCCAACCTGCATCTTCGACCTTGCCGTCAAAGCCCAGATATTCATGTAACTTCTGTGAGCTGAAAGGAAGGAACGGATAGAACATTGTCTTAAGAGCCGCAATAACACAGATGGCAGTATACAGTGATGATCCTGCCTTTTCTTTGTCAACTTTAATTACCTTCCACGGTTCTGCATCATCGAGATACTTATTTGCTGCATGGGCAAGATCCATCGTTTCTCTGATGGCATCCTTGAAATGACAATGTGAAAGCAGTTCTCCTACTTTTACGATTGCTTCCTCAGACAGCTTGATGAGGTTCTCACTAGCCTCATCCAGTTCACCTTTTTCAGGGACTTTACCGTCAAAATTCTTATAAGTAAGAGTCAAAACACGCTGGGCAAGATTTCCGTATGTTGCAACAAGCTCATCGTTGTTTCTTCTTACAAATTCTTTCCATGAGAAATCAGCATCTCCGGTCTCAGGCATGTTGATCGACAGTAAATATCGCAGGGGATCGGCTGAATAACGTTCGAAGTAATCCTTGACCCAGATCGCAAGATTTCTGCTCTTGGAGAACTTCTGACTTTCTATAGTCAGGAATTCATTTGCAGGAACATCATACGGGAGATTGAGATCCCCGTATCCCATCAGCATTGCCGGCCAGATAATAGTATGGAAAGGAATGTTATCCTTACCAATGAAATAATAGGCTTTGGTAGATTTATCAAGCCAGAACGGTTTCCAGGCGTCTTTGTCGCCCTTTCTCTCTGCCCATTCAATGCTGGCAGAAAAATAACCGATTACAGCCTCAAACCAGACGTAAAGGCATTTTCCGTCATATCCATCAAGAGGCAAAGGAATACCCCAGTCAAGATCTCTTGTAATTGCACGGTCGTGAAGACCTTCTTCAAGATATCTCTGGGTAAATCGCTGTACATTAGGACGCCATTCCTCTTTCTGTTTGGAAACCCAGGCAAGAAGATCATCCTGGAATGCGCTCAGTTTTAAAAAGAAATGCTCGGATTCCTTGATTTCAGGAACAGTAGAACAAATCTTGCATCTTGGTTGCTTAAGATCGATACCGTTGAGAGGCTTTCCGCAGCTGTCGCACTGATCTCCTCTGGCACCGGGTGCGCCGCAGTTCGGGCATACGCCTTCAACATATCGATCAGGAAGGAATCTCTTGCATGAAGAGCAGTAGAACTGCTTGACTGATTCTTTATAAAGATATCCGTTTTTAAGAAGCTTAAGGAAGATATCCTGAGACACTTTTTTGTGATTATCTGTTTCCGTTGTTGTAAAAAGATCCCATGAAATACCGAGCTGCTCCCATGATTTGCAGAAACTCTCATGGTATTTTGCTGCAACTTCTTTAGGCGTTGTGTTTTCTTTTTCCGCACTGATAGTTACCGGAGTACCATGCTGATCAGAACCTGATACCATCAGGACTTCATTGCCTGCTGCTCTGTTATAACGCGCAAATATATCTGCAGGCAGGTACGCACCTGCAACATGTCCCAAATGCAAATCGCAGTTTGCATACGGCCATGCAACACCTATTAAAATTCTCTCAGACATTAAAAACTCCCTAACTATTCAGAATCAGGAAGGAATGATAAGATTCTTTCCCCTTTGCTTTCTCGGTAATGGGCATATCCTTTTTCAAGGGCACATTCAACACAGTAGATGTGTGAGATGCCTTTTTCTTCTACTTCATTACCCTTTTCATCTTCATCGATCACAAGATAACGGTTGGCGGGATTGATTTCACCACCGCATTTTGAACAATAAATAAGACCCTGTGCAATACATCCTCGTCTCATTTTTCCAGCTCCTTTTTTATCTCAAGCCATCTTCTGTAAAGTTCTCTCCGATCAAGTCCGGTCTCACTCAGTAAAGGCAGAGATTCTTTAAATGTTTTTCCTGTTTTTATGTATTTTTCTATAAATTCATCTGCGTCGTCTTCGCATGCATCTCCGTCCGTCAATGCACCATCAATAACCACAGTGAATTCACCTTTCGGATCGGAAAAATAGTCAATCGCAGAACTCACTGTACCTCGGTAACACTCTTCATGCACCTTAGTCAGTTCTCTCGCAACTGATATCTTTCTATTTCCAAGAACAGTCATTATATCATGTAATGTCTTTATTATGCGATGTGGAGCTTCATAAATAACAATCGGATGGTGATAACCCTTAACATTTTCCAGCAATTCATTTCGTTCCTTTGCCTTGCGCGGAAGAAATCCAAGGAATGTAAAATGTTCAGCAGATATGCCTGAAAGAGCAATCGCAGAAACAGATGCTGACGGACCCGGAATCACTGCGACATTGATGCCTTTGTTTACAGCTGCTGTGACAAGTTCGTAGCCCGGATCGGAAATACAGGGCATACCTGCATCAGTGACAAGAGCAACATCGCCTGACTCAAGCTTTTCAAGAAGATAATCTATTTTTGACTGATCACTGTATTCGTGGAAACTCACACACGGAGTCTTGATATCATAATGCTTTAACAAAACACGTGTATTACGGGTGTCTTCAGCAGCTATCAGGGATACTTCACTGAGTATGCTGACCGCCCTGTAAGTAATATCCGCCAGATTGCCGATTGGTGTTCCCACCAGATACAAAGTTCTCATGATTAAAAATTTTAACATACAAACACTATTTGTAATAAGTAAACAGGAAGAATTGATATATAAAATTGTTTTATAATATTGACAAATGACTATTATGCCTTGAAAATACACGTTAACAGACATCATAAAACCTGTTTTAATCGGAGGTATTAAAATGAGAAAAATCGCAAAGATCCTTTCTTCCATTTTGTTGTCGGCATTGATGATATTCAGTGCCATCGGGTGTTCAGCAAAAACTGAAACAACTACAGTTACCAACACAACAACAGTTACAAAAACAACAACCACAACCATCACAAATACACCCACTCCTGCTTTCCCGTTAACAGTAACAGACCAGCTCGGTCGAAAAGTTACTCTTGACGCACCTGCCACAAGACTGGCAACCTGCTACTACATTTCTTCATCTGCATGTATTGCACTGGGCCTTGAAGACTGCATCGTTGCTGCAGAAGAAAAGATTGAAAAACGACCTATTTACAAACTCGCAGCACCTCAGCTTATCGGAAAAATCGGCAACACAGGTTCAGCCAAAGCTTTTGATCTTGAAGCATGCATAGCTTCCAAACCTGATCTGGTGATCCTTCCTAAAAAAGCCAAGGACTATATTCCGTCTCTTGAAGATCTCGGAATCAAAGTAATCGTCGTAGTTCCTGAAAACCACAAAGATATCTGCGAAATGTTTGAACTGATCGGAAAAGTAACCGGTCATGATGCAGAAGCAGCAAAACTGATCAAAACATATAATGATAACCTTGCCAAGGTTGAATCACTCACAAATAAGATTTCTGATGCTGACAAACCGGTTGTCTATATGTGCAACAACTCAACATATCTCAGCACCGCACCTAAGGACATGTATCAGGGATCTCTTATCAAGAGCGCCGGCGGCAAAAATGCAGGCGATATTCTTGATGGTGATTCATGGACAAATGTTTCATATGAACAGATTCTTTCTATGAATCCCGATATCATCGTCATTCCTACCAACAACATGGCAGACGGTCAGCCGTCATTCTCAGCAGAAGAAATACTTGCTGATCCCCAGCTGGCAGAGATTACTGCAGTCAAGAACAAAGCCGTATACAACATGCCTGTCGGTTATGAAGCATGGGATTCCCCTGTTCCTTCCGGTTCACTCGGTTTACTCTGGATGACAGCCCTTCTGCATCCTGAAGTCTATACTATGGAACAATTTGCTGACGATGCATATAATTTCTACAAGGAATTCTATGGTTTTGATTTCGACAAGTCAGTCGTAACTGGAAAATAACCTCAATTGGTTAGTAAGACTTTTAATAAAAACTTTTGGCTATTTGCAATTACCACAGCGATGGTGCTCATCATCGCTGTGGTTTCCATTTGTAACGGTAAATACTCCATTTCAGTCAACGATATATTCAATATCATCACAAATAACAGCGAAGTCTCTTCACTGACCAAAAATGTATTTTTCACATTACGCCTTCCGAGAACATTCATGGCGATCATCTCCGGAGTTGCACTCGGAATGGCCGGATGTGTATATCAGATTATTTTTAAAAATCCTCTGGCATCTCCTGATATCATCGGTATCGCCGGAGGTGCAAACCTCGGAGCCGCAATATCCATTGTTGCATTTTCATCATCGGCAATGGCAGCCATAACTACCGGTTCTTTCTGGGGCGGTTTGCTTGCGGTTCTCGGTGTAATGGCTATGGTCAAGGCAACTCATTCACATTCAACAGCGACTTATGTTCTTGCCGGTATCGTGATAAATGCAATGTCAAAAGCACTGATCATGACACTGAAATATTTTGCGGATTCTGAAAACGAACTGGCAGCAATCGAATACTGGGAAATGGGCTCTTTCGGAAACATCACGAGTACAAAGCTTCTGTCCATTCTTCCATTTTTCCTTGTAGGTTTAATCGGTCTCATACTCCTCAGACGCCAGATCGAACTTATGTCCATGAGCGACAATGAATGCAAAGCACTGGGAGTGAGAATAAGGCCGATCAGGATCAGCATTCTTGTTTTATCCACACTGATGGTTTCATCTGTAGTTTCAGTAACCGGACTTGTATCATTTGCCGGTCTGATTGCTCCCCATATTGCCAGACTGATACTTAAACGTAACAATGCAACCACGATGATGTTAAGCGGAGTAGTAGGCAGTTTTGTTGTACTGTCTGCGGACGTTCTTGCCCGAACTATATACAGCGCTGAACTTCCTATTTCAATTCTCACAACAGTAATCGGCGTACCGTTGCTGGTTTACTTCATGGTAACAGCAAAGAAGGACAGGTTCTGATGTCATTTTTTGAAATTAAAGATCTGCATGTATCATATGGCAGCAATGAAATTGTGAAAGGCGTGTCCTTTGCAATTGAACAAGGTCAGTTTTGTGCACTTCTCGGTCTGAACGGAAGCGGAAAAACAACGATTCTTCATGCCATCTGCGGTTTTATCCCGATGACAGGTTCAGTTGTCGTGGATGATCAGGACTGCACCAGGCTTAACGAGAAAAAACGTGCGCAGATGGTTTCCTTCATAGCACAGGTCTGCGGACTGCAGGGCGGAAGAAGCGTTCTTGATGCAGTTCTCATGGGATTTAACCCCAGAATCGGAGTTCTTTCCTTCCCCGGAGATAAGGAAAAGGAAATATCCAGGCAGGCACTCAGGGAAATCGGCTGTGCTGACTGGGAGGACCGTGACTTCGGCACTCTCAGCCAGGGACAGAAACAGCTTGTGATCATTGCCAGATGCATAGTCCAGAATTCACCCGTAATGCTTATGGATGAACCTGACAGCGCTCTTGATTTTGTGAATAAACACGTCGTTATGGAAAAAATAAGCAATGTGATAAAAGAGCGAAACAAAGGCGGACTTATCACGCTGCATGACCCTAATTTTGCCATGGAATACTGTGACAAGCTCTTCCTGCTCAAGGACGGTTTGCTTGCATCATCAATCGATATGCACAACACCGATGAAACTGAAATTAAGAAAAAAATGTCGATAATCTACGGAGATATCGATATCATCAATCATAACAATCACTATCTCATGCTGAGAAAATAGCCTTATCTCATTCGATTCATAAATACCCTGACATCAGAATTATCCTGCAAATTGACTTTATTATGATAAAGTTATAAACTACTAAACTGTATTACTTTAAACGGATAGAAAAATGGAAGTAAATAATATTATCCTTCAGGGAAACGAAAAAATAATATTCGCACTCAGATCGATATACTCGGCTCACGGGTTTATCCCCTATCGGATGAGTAAATTTGAAGAATATGACCTGTACGCCAGAAACAAGGATTTTCTGGTATCCGACAATGTCATAACCTTCACCGATACTACAGGAAAACTAATGGCACTGAAGCCGGATGTCACCCTGTCTATCATCAAGAACAGCAAAGACCGCTCAGACAGGATACAGAAAGTTTATTACAACGAAAACGTATACAGAGTTTCCAAGGGAACAAATTCATTCAGTGAAATGATGCAGTCTGGTGTGGAATGTTTCGGTAATATCGGCAATGAACAGGTTACAGAAACGATCCTGGTTGCAGCAGAAGCCCTTGAAATGCTTTCAGACAAATACTTCCTTGAATTATCAAATCTGGATCTGATCGAAAGCATAATTGATGATCTGGATATTGAAAGTGAGAACATCAATTCACTTTATAAAGCAATCGAAGAAAAGAATATTCCGGAGATAAACAAACTCTGCGTGAATACCAGGGCACAGGACAAACTTTCTTTTCTGAAGAAACTTCTTCTCATTAATACATCTGTGTCCGATGCATATAATGAACTTAGCCTGATAATCGGCGATGATAATTCATTTGATGACTTCAGGGATATCATCAAAAAACTCGCATCCAGCAAGTATGCTGACAATATCTTCATCAATTTTTCAGTCATCGACGATATCAATTATTACAACGGAATTGTCTTTAAAGGATTCATTAATGAAGTTCCTTCTGCAGTTCTCTCCGGCGGTCAGTATGACAAACTGATGAAAAAGATGGACCGCACCTCACGTGCAATCGGTTTTGCCATATATACAGACCTTCTCGACAGAATCGACTTCGATAAAGATGACTCCAATACAGAAATATCAGAATATCTGAATATTGCACTCCCCAAAGGAAGACTTGGCGAAAAAGTTTATTCTCTGTTTTCACAGGCAGGCTATAACTGTCCTGAAGATCTCGATGAGAACAGAAAACTGATATTTGAGAACAAGGAAAAGAAAGTCAGATTCTTCTGGGTCAAGCCGTCTGATGTAGGCATATACGTTGAAAGAGGTGCAGCAGATATCGGAATCATCGGCAAGGACACCCTGCTGGAATACACTCCTGATATTTATGAGCTTCTTGATCTGACCATCGGACAATGCAAAGTTGTTGTTGCAGGTCCCAAAGGTTTCAAATATTCATCCGAAAGAAGACTCAGAGTGGCAACAAAATATCCCAACATTGCCAGATCATATTACCAGTCAAAGGGATACGATATTGACATCATTCAGCTGAACGGTTCAATTGAGATTGCTCCGCTGCTTGGTCTTTCGGATGTCATTGTTGATATCGTGGAAACCGGCACAACTCTCCGGGAAAACAATCTTGAAATAGTTGAAACGATAGTTCCGATAAGCGCAAGATTGATTTCAAACAAAGCATCTTTTAAATTTAAAGAATCAAATATTAATAAAATAATGCAGACTTTGTCTTCTATATCCAAGGAGTAAATAAAAATGATAAAGATTTTAAAATGCGGTGAAGTATCAAACGATGAAATATTTTCCAGAGGTCAGTCTTCTGTAAATGTTGAAGCAATAGTATCGGATATTATTGCTAATGTCAGAGCCAACGGTGACAAAGCAATTTTCGAATACAATAAGAAATTCGATAAGGCTGATCTGACTGAATTACAGGTTTCCGAGGCAGAAATCCAGGAAGCAATCGATATTGTGGGTCCTGACTTTATACGAGTTCTTGAAAGAGCTGCAGCAAACATTCAGAAATTCCACAAAAAACAGATCAGAAACAGTTTTGTTTTGAATGATGAACCCGGAATCGTGCTGGGACAGAAGGTTATTCCTGTTGATAAAGCCGGTCTTTATGTTCCCGGCGGAACCGCTGCTTACCCATCAACAGTTCTGATGGACGCCATCCCTGCAAAGATTGCAGGTGTCAAGGAAGTAGTCATGGTCACTCCTCCCAATTCTGAAGGCAAAGTTAATCCTTCCATCCTTGCAGCAGCATATGTTTCCGGAATCAACAGAGTATTCAAAGTCGGTGGTGCCCAGGCAATTGCAGCACTTGCATACGGAACCGAAAGCATCCCCTGTGTCGATAAGATCGTAGGTCCCGGAAATGCATTTGTGGCAGAGGCTAAAAAACAGGTTTTCGGCAAGGTTTCGATCGATATGATCGCCGGACCGAGTGAGATCCTTGTAGTAGCCGATGGTAAGACCAATCCTGTGCACATTTCTGCAGATCTTCTTTCACAGGCCGAACACGACAAAATGGCAACAGCTGTTCTGGTAACTGATTCAATTGATCTGGCATATGCAGTACAGAAAGAAATAGAAGTACAGCTGCCTAAACTTGAAAGATACGAAATCGCACGTGCATCTATCGACAACAACGGCAAGATCATAGTTGCCGATACACTCATGGATGCAATAGATATAGCAAATGAGATAGCTCCTGAACACCTTGAATTATGCGTTGACAATCCTTTTGATTACCTTGATGCAGTCAGACATGCCGGTTCAGTGTTCATGGGCAGGAACTGCCCTGAGGCACTTGGTGACTACTTTGCAGGTCCGAACCACACCCTTCCGACCAGCGGAACAGCAAAGTTCTCAAGCCCGCTTTCAGTGGATGATTTCATTAAGAAGACCCAGTTTATTTATTACACAAAGGATGCACTGGCAAATGTAGCTGAAGACATTGCAACCTTTGCCAGAAAAGAAGGACTTACAGGACATGCACGAAGTGTCCTCAGCAGATCGGATAACTGATATGAGCCGTTTTTTAAGTAAAAAACTGAATAAACTTACACCTTATACTCCCGGTGAACAGCCAAAGGAAAGGACATATATCAAACTCAATACCAATGAATCTCCTTTCCCGCCCTCACCTGTTGCTCAGAGACTGGCAAGACAGGAAGCTGGAAAACAGAATCTGTATCCGGATCCCACCTGTTCTGACCTTGTTGCTGCCGCATGCGAAAAACTTGGCATAGATAAAGACCAGATCATTTTTTCCAATGGCTCGGATGAGGTCCTTAATTATGCATTCATAGCATTCTGCGATAAAGATAATCCTGCAGTATTTCCGGATATCACATACGGTTTCTACAAAGTTTTCGCTGATGTGAACTGTGTGCCTTATTCAGAAATACCTGTGAAAGATGATTTTTCGATCGATATCAATGATTATATCGGCATAAACAAAACCATCTTTATTGCCAATCCCAATGCAATAACCGGCATCAATCTTTCTCTGTCAGATATTGAAAAGATCGTTGCCGGCAATCCTGACAACATGGTCATAGTCGATGAGGCATATGTCGACTTCGGCGGCAACAGTGCGATTGCTTTGATAAACAAGTATCCCAATCTGCTTGTCACCCAGACTTTCTCCAAATCAAGATCTCTTGCCGGTGCAAGGCTGGGATTCGGTGTCGGATGCAAAGATGTAATAAATGATTTAAACACGATAAAGTATTCAAATAATCCATATAACATCAACAGAATGACTATGCAGTGCGGAATCGGTGCTCTCTGTGATGATTATTATTTCAGCAAAAACTGTCAGACAATAATAGAAAACCGCAGTTATATGGTTTCAGAACTCAAAAGACTGGGGTTCATTCTGACAGATTCAGCCGCCAATTTTGTTCTTGCAAAACACCCTGCCTGCGGTGGAAAAGACCTTTATTTAAAGCTGAAGGAAAAAGGCATTCTTGTAAGACATTTTGATGAAGACAGAATTAAAGATTTCAACAGAATAACTGTCGGAAGTATGGAAGAAATAAAAGCACTTATTAAGGCTCTTGAGGAATTACTATGAGAAGAGCAGAGATAAAAAGAGATACAAAAGAGACTTCAATATATCTGTGTATTGACCTTGACGGAAAAGGAGCAGGCACGATCGATACCGGAATAGGTTTTATGGATCACATGCTTACTCTGTTTGCCTCACACGGCAAATTCGATCTGACTGTGAAATGCAAGGGCGATACATATGTCGATGACCATCACTCCGTTGAGGACATCGGAATTTCCCTGGGCAAGGCATTCGCCGAAGCACTGGGAGACAAACGGGGCATTCAGCGTTACGGAGACATCCTTCTCCCGATGGATGAAACTCTGGTAATGGCATCCGTTGATTTTTCAGGACGAAGTTTCCTGGGATACGATCTCAGTATTCCGACAGAAAAAGTTGGGACCTTTGATACCGAGCTTGTCGAAGAATTCTGGTATGGATTCGTACGCAATGCAGACTGTGCTCTGCACATCAGAAAGCTGAGCGGAAAGAATTCACATCATATCATTGAAGGAGCTTTTAAGGCTGTGGCAAGATGTCTTCGCATGGCCGTCAGTATTGATCCTGCCTTTGCGGATGAAATTCCTTCAACAAAAGGAATCCTGTAATGATAGCTATCGTTGATTACGGAATCGGAAACCTGTTCTCACTGAAGAGTTCATTCAATTCTATCGGTGCGGATGTAACCGTAACTTCCGACAGTGAAACAATCAGGAAGGCAGATAAAATAATCCTTCCCGGTGTCGGTGCGTTTGAAGATGCAGCCATCAAATTAAAGGAAAGCACTCTTGACTCCGTGATCAAGGAAGAAACAGCAAATGGCAAACCTCTCATGGGAATTTGTCTCGGAATGCAGCTGCTTTTCGATAAAAGCTATGAATATGGAATACACGAAGGTCTCGGTCTGATCAGCGGTGTCATACGTCCTATCTCTGATGTGATTCCCAAGGGATACAAGATTCCTCACATCGGATGGAATGCACTTCATATAACAAAGCCATCTCCTATCCTGGCTAACACCCGTGAGAATGACTATGTTTATTTTGTTCATTCATACTATGCAGCCGAATGTGATGAGGCAACTATCGCCACGAGCGAATACGGTTATCCTCTGACGGCTGCTGTACAGAAAGAAAATGTTTACGGATGTCAGTTCCATCCTGAAAAGAGCGGAAAAGTCGGACTGGGAATACTTAGGGCTTTCTGCGATTTATAAAAAGGAAAACAATGATAATACTTCCTGCAATTGATTTATATGAAGGTAAAGCTGTACGTCTTTTCAAAGGCAATTATGCCGAAATGACTGTATACAGTGAAGATCCTTTGAGCGTTGCTCAGGACTTTAAAAGACAGGGAGCAACCAGTATACATCTTGTGGATCTGGAAGGCGCAAAAAATGGCACCACTCCTAATTTCGATATAGTCTGTGCCATTAAGCAAAGCACCGGTCTGATCTGCGAGATCGGAGGCGGAATACGTTCACTGGATACGGTAAAGAAATACATCGATAACGGAATCGACAGGGTCATTCTCGGCACCTCTGCCGTGAAAGACAGGGCATTTGTCACGGAAGCAGTTGAACAATACGGAGAAAAAATCGCTATCGGTATTGATATAAAAGACAATAAGGTAGCCATCAAAGGATGGACCGAGGTTTCAGATCTTGATGCATTTGATTTCTGTGAAGATATGCAGAACATCGGAGTCAAAACAATAATCTGCACCGACATATCCAGGGACGGTGCGATGCAGGGTACCAACCGTCAGCTCTATAAAACTCTGACAGATGATCTGGATATCCGCATTATTGCATCCGGTGGAGTTTCTTCAATTGAGGACGTTGTTGCATTGCGTGATTTGGGTGTCTACGGTGCAATCATAGGCAAGGCTTATTACACAGGTGCTGTCTGCCTCCGTGATGCGATAGAGGTGGCAAAATGATTACAAAACGAATTATCCCCTGTCTTGATGTAAAAGACGGACGAGTGGTCAAAGGAGTCAATTTCCAGGGTCTGAATGATGTTTCATCCCCTGTTGAACTTGCAAAGTATTACAGTGAATGCGGTGCTGATGAGCTGGTTTTCTATGATATCACCGCATCATCTGAAGGACGAAAGCTGTTCACTGATATTCTGACTGAAACAGCTCGGCAGGTTTTCATTCCGCTTACAGTCGGAGGAGGCATAAACACAGTTGATGATTTTGACCGTGTTCTTAAATGCGGAGCTGACAAAGTAAGTGTGAATTCTGGAGCGATTCGTAATCCCGAACTCATCGGCGAAGCAGCAAAGAAATACGGCGATCAGTGCGTGGTTCTTTCAGTGGACATTAAAAGAGTTGACGGAAGATTTACCGTTTTCGCCAAAGGCGGACGCGAAAACACCGGACTGGATGCAATAGAATGGATAAAGAGCGGAGTAAAAGCCGGAGCCGGGGAAATAGTAGTCAATTCAATTGATACGGACGGAATCAAAAAAGGTTTTGATCTGGAAATGCTTCAGCTTGTCTGCGATGCAGTATCTGTTCCCGTGATCGCTTCAGGCGGAGCAGGAAAAATTGAAGATTTCATTACATTATTCAAGACGATTCCTACGATTGATGCCGGTCTGGCCGCTTCTATATTCCACTTCGGTGAAGTAAAAATAAAGGATCTGAAAAATGAAATGCTGAATAACGGCATTCCTACAAGGATATAAAGGACATGAACATGATCAATATTGATGAGCTGGTTTTTGATGAAAAGGGGCTGATCCCCGCAATCGTTGTAGACGATAAGACAAACAAAGTCTTAACTCTGGCATATATGAACAGGGAAAGTCTGAAGATATCAATGGACAAAAATCTCACCTGTTTCTGGAGCAGATCCAGACAGACTTTGTGGACAAAGGGTGAAACCAGCGGCAATTATCAGCACATCGTATCCATTACAGCAGACTGTGATAAAGATTCACTTATCGTCAGAGTAAATCCCGATGGTCCTGCCTGTCATATGAATACAACATCATGTTTTGAATATCCGGTATATGAGAACGAAGAAAGCAAAAGCTTTTCCTATGAAAGTCTTTTTGAGCTTATCCGCGGACGCAAAACTAATCCGAAGGAAGGCTCCTACACTACCTATCTGTTTGAAAAGGGTCTTGATAAGATCCTGAAGAAGGTCGGAGAAGAAAGCACTGAGGTCATTATTGCCGGCAAGGCCGAAGACAAAAAGGAAACGATTTACGAGATTTCAGACCTTATTTATCATCTGATGGTACTGATGATCAACAACGGCATTGAAATCGATGACATCAGCAAAGAGCTGGCATCACGCCACGTGATCGATAAAAAGATCAAGCAGGAGAAGATGACTGATTAGCAGCATTTCTGAGGGTATCGCCGCTTAATCTGTATGTAGTCCATCCTGTCATCGGACGCGCGCCTTCTGACAGATAGAAGTCTATGCTTGGTTTATTCCAGTCAAGGCATACCCATTCCATTCTTCCGTATCCCCTGTCGACTGCAATTTTGGCAAGTTTTTCAAGAAGTGCCTTTCCATGACCTCTGCCTCTGTACTGGGGAAAAACAAAGAGGTCTTCCAGGTACAGTCCGCTCCTGCCGACAAATGTCGAATAATTATGAAAAAACAAAGCAAAACCTACTTCTTTTCCGTCTTCCATTACAAAAAGAACTTCCGCAGACTGCTTATCGAAGACCCATTCTTCAATCAATTCCTTTGAATTTACCACTTCATCACTCATGTTCTCATATTCAGCTATACCCTTGATAAAACTGAGAATCAGATCAGCATCTTCACGCACGGCAAATCGAAATGTTCTTTCAGTCATATTAATCACCCTGGTTATATTGCTTTATAATTATAATGATATAAATGCTAATATAAGATTAACAGAAAATACAGGGGGATTTTCCATGGCAACTTACAAAGCAGAATGGCGAGATCTTAAACTGCCTTCAGGTCAGCAGTTTTCAATCGGTATTTGCGGAAGATCAAATACTGTTTACTATATGACTTACGGACTTGATCCTCTCAAGAAACTATTCCAGTCAGAAATTTTATTTGACGGAAATACTGAATGTTCAAAAGGAAAAAACTGCCTGGATAAAAGCTGTCCCTTCAACAAGACAACCAATGCGACTATTGCTGAAATGTTTGATGTCAACGAAGATGATGAAGTTGATGAGGAAACACAGAAACAATGGGACGCGAAAACCATCGTAGACTGCTATGTGAAAATGGCAGCACAGATATCCAAAGAACTTCAGATGGAACAAAAAACAGACAAGGAAGAATAAGCCAGCGAAGAGATTCGAACTCTTGACCGACGGTTTACGAAACCGTTGCTCTGCCGACTGAGCTACGCTGGCATACGCCTACTTAAACAGCGGAGTGCTGAAATATCTCTCGGCAGTATCCGGAAGAATCGTAACAACAGTTTTTCCAGGGCCGAGTTTCTTGGCTAATTGTAGCGCAGCAGCGACATTTGTTCCACTTGAAATGCCGCACATAAGACCTTCCAATTTAGCAAGTTCCTTTGCTGTCCGGATAGCGTCATCATCGGTGACAATATAAACTTTTGAATAGATCTGAAGATTGAGATTCTTGGGAATAAGACCATCACCTATGCCCATCTGCAGATGAGTGCCAACTGTTCCTCCGGCAAGAACAGCTGCATTTTCAGGTTCAACAGCCCATATCTCTATATCGGGATACTGTGCTTTCAATACTTCTCCGACACCCGAGAGTGTGCCACCTGTTCCCACTCCGGAGCAGAATCCGTCGATATGCCCTGCGACCTGTTCCAGGATTTCAAGGGCAGTATGATGTTTATGAGCAAGCGGATTATCGGGATTTTCGAACTGCTGTGGAACATATACTTTAGGATCAGCTTCTGCCATTTTTTCGGCAGTTTTCAAACATTCATCTATCGCTTTGCCGATATTTCCTTCATCGTGGATCAGAATAACCTCTGCACCGTAATGCTCGACAAGCATTTTTCGTTCATAACTGACAGAATCGGGCATTATGATGATTGTTTTATATCCCTTGACAGCTCCCACCAATGCCAGACCTATTCCCTGATTGCCGCTGGTAGGTTCAACAATGATCGAATCCGGTTTAAGAAGGCCTCTTTCCTCTGCCTGTTCGATCATATTCAATGCGGTTCTTGTCTTGATCGAACCGCCGACATTGAGTCCTTCATATTTAACGAGGATATCAGCCATATCCGGCGTTACCATTTTTTGCAATTTGATCATCGGTGTATGTCCGACTGTCTCCAAAATATTGTTGTAATACATGATCATTCCTATCCCAAAAAACGTAATATTAAGAATAATAACATTCTATCTTAAAAAAATAATAATTCTGTTGTTCTAAACAAGTATTGTTATTAAGTATAATAGTTTCGAAAATGAAACTTCTGTTTAAATATCTCAAGCCTTATGCACTGCTTGTCATTTTATGTATAGTTTTCCAGCTTGGAAGAGTATATGGAGAACTGCAGCTTCCGACAGTAATGAGCCAAATGGTGACAGTCGGCATACAGCAGAATGGTTTCGAGGCAACATCACCCCATGTCTTACGAAACGAAGATATGGAACTTCTGTCTTCTTTTATGACAGATGATGACAAAGAAGCTTTCACGTCAGCATATTCAACACAAAAAGATACTTCTGTCAGAAACAATCTTGAACCAGACAGTAAAGAAATAGACAGAATCTATGTCACAAGCTGTTATGCAATCCTCCAGTGCTACAGAGAACAGAATCATATATCCGGTGACACGAACATCAGTGACATATATTTGAACAGATCATCTTTAATCGCTGCGGATGCATCAGTTAAAGATGGTTTTATCAATGAAGCACAGGATCTGTATCTCCATACTTCTGTTACAAAACAGACAAGCATAGCTTTTTCCAAGTTCATATATGAACAGCTTGGCGGTGATACCCATGAATTCCAAATGGATTACATACGTAGCGCAGCCAAAGATATGGTAATGTATCTGATTTTCATTCTTTCATG